>Ga0213867_1000079_pt1 | contig 41550 bp, 64 predicted proteins | sample PICome_12_FD_160120 | JGI IMG/M metagenome (GOLD analysis project Ga0213867, IMG submission 160120) | Coastal seawater microbial communities near Pivers Island, North Carolina, United States - PICO540 | ecosystem: Environmental > Aquatic > Marine > Coastal | place: USA: North Carolina... | reverse complement strand
CTTTTTTCGTTTAAGTTCGTGGATCACCATTGGTATTACATTTGCGATTGTCGCAAGTTTGAGTTACGAAACAATCAAATTTTTTACCATGGTCCCACCACAGGACTTTTTCTTTAATACTACTTGGAGCCCACAAACAGCTTTTAGAGCAGACAGCGTAGGTAGCTCAGGCGAGTTTGGATTTGTTCCCCTAATGTGGGGTACATTGTTTATTACGATTATAGCAATGTGTATTGCAGGACCAATAGGATTACTTGCCGCAATATACACAGCAGAATATTTGAAACCCAATCAACGACAAATAGTTAAACCACTATTGGAAATACTTGCAGGCATTCCTACCGTGGTGTATGGTTTCTTTGCTGCCATTGTTCTAGGACCTTGGCTGCGAAATGTAGGGGTTACATTTGGATTGGATGTTGCCACAGAGTCAGCACTAGCAGCAGGTGTAGTAATGGGTATTATGATCATACCACTTATCAGCAGCATTACAGATGACGTTATCAAAGCAGTGCCTAGTGCAATGCGTGATGGTGCCCGTGGTATTGGTGCTACACGAGAAGAATGTATCAAAGATATTATTTTGCCAGCAGCCTTACCGGGTATTGTTGCTGGATTTATTATGGCCATCGCAAGAGCAATCGGTGAAACTATGATTGTGGTTATGGCAGCAGGATTGGCAGCTAACTTGACAGCCAACCCATTGAACGCAGTAACAACCGTAACGGTACAGATTGTTACGTTACTAATAGGTGACCAGGAGTTTGATAGTGCAAAAACACTATCCGCATTTGCTCTTGCGTTTACACTTTTTGTTGTAACATTTATACTGAATTGGATAGCATATAGGAACTACAAGAATGCAATCGATAGACTTAAACAATAAACTAGAAGGTAGACGCAGGCGTTTACAAAAAGGATTAGAGTGGGCCTGTCGTGGTGCCCTTGCAATCACAGCAGTGTTGATGTTGCTGTTCTTTACTACACTAGGCTATAGAGGCATTGGTGCGTTTACACAGACTAAGATTGACATTGTGGTAGAAAGCATAGAAAGCAGCACCAAAAGCACAATTAACCAAGCAATGTATACTCTAGTGCCAGATGCAGATAGAGCAACACGCAAAGGACTAAGGCAACTTGTAACACCTAATGCCTACAGCACTATAGAAATAACAGAGCCAGGAACATATACACTAGTGGCACACACAGATGTAGATATGTATGTTAAAGGTGTTTACGACAAGTTAGACGACAAACAACGAGAAGTGGTGGACCAACTTGTAGAACAGGGTTTGATCTACCGTAGTTGGAACTGGGACTTTTGGAGGAACTCAGATAGTCGTAGCCCAGAGATAGCAGGCATTTGGGGAGCAGTAGTTGGAACCGTTTATACTATCGGATTGGCTATTGCATTTGCATTTCCAATCGGTGTAGGTTGCGCTACCTATATGGAGGAGTTTCCCAAACGCAAAGGCTCGGGTTGGAGACGATACAGAGACTTTATGGAAGTGAACATCAACAACCTAGCGGCTGTTCCAAGTATTGTGTATGGTTTGCTTGGCCTAGCAGTACTGATCAACTTCTTTGGTATGCCTAGATCAGCCAGTATCGTAGGTGCTATTACTCTTGGCATATTGGTATTGCCTGTTATAGTAATCTCAGCAAGGACAGCACTGAGAACCGTGCCACAAAGCATACGTGACGCATCAAACGGACTTGGTGCCAGTAGATTACAAACAACCGTGTACCAAGTGTTGCCCGCAGCAATGCCTGGTATTATCACAGGAACCATTATTGGTATAGCCAGAGCCATAGGCGAAAGTGCTCCACTACTGATGATTGGTATGGTAGCATTTATATTGGTTCCTCCTAGCACTCCACTGGATAGTGCTACAACATTACCTGTCCAGATCTTCCTTTGGGCAGACTCACCTGAAAGAGGCTTTGCTGAAAAAACTAGCGCAGCCATACTTGTATTACTCATCGCCCTAGTGGCACTCAATTTACTTGCCATATGGCTTAGAAAAAGGTTTGAAATAAAATGGTAGCAACAGATACACTAACACTCACCGAATCGCACAAGATGAATGTACGCAAACTCAACATATGGTATGGTGATCATCATGCTATTATTGATGCAGACTTGCAAATAAGAAAAAACAATGTAACAGCATTGATTGGTCCAAGTGGCTGTGGCAAAAGCACATTCCTTAGAGCACTCAATCGCATGAACGACTTCATTGATGATTGTGTTACCAAAGGCAGCGTAGACATTGATGGCACAGACATCTATCGTACACAATACACAAATGTCAACAACCTGCGTAAATCAGTTGGAATGGTGTTCCAAAAGCCCAATCCATTTCCAAAGAGCATCTATGACAACATTGCATATGGTCCTAGACTGCACAGGATGTTTGATACTCGAGAACAACTTGATGCTATTGTAGAAGACAGCCTTCGTAAAGCAAATCTATGGAATGAAGTCAAAGACAGACTGGATTCAAATGCGTTTGGACTATCAGGTGGACAACAACAGCGGCTATGCTTTGCTCGTAGTCTTGCAGTTGATCCACAGATATTATTGCTGGATGAACCGTGTAGTGCATTGGATCCTATATCAACCAATGCTATTGAAGAACTAATACTTGAACTCAAGAAGAACTATACTATTGTTATTGTCACACACAATATGCAACAGGCTAGACGTATTTCAGATACCACAGCATACTTCCACCTAGGTGAGATAATAGAAAAAGGTGCTACAAAGAAAATCTTTGATAACCCCAATCATAGAAAAACCAAAGCCTATGTATCAGGTGACTTTGGATAATAAATATGTTCTGTAGCCAACAGACACAGACAAGAAAGGTATTATAATGATCGAAGGATTCAAACCACCATGCGTGGTATTCCAAACTCGTGTTAGAGACGAAAGCATTGACGGCCCAAACCCATATCGTTGGCAACAAACAACCAGCGACGAACTATTCAAAAACAAACGTGTAGTTTTATTTTCATTGCCAGGAGCATTTACTCCCACCTGTTCAACATATCAGTTGCCAGGCTTTGAAGAAAACTATGACCACATTCGTAATGCAGGCATTGATGAAGTTTACTGTATCTCTGTCAATGATGCATTTGTTATGAATGCTTGGGCCAAGCAGCAAGACATCCAACACGTAAAAGTTATTCCAGATGGATCGGGTAACTTCACACGTTTTATGGGTATGCTTGTAGGTAAGAACCACCTAGGCTTTGGATTACGTTCATGGCGTTACATGTGTGTTATGCACAATGGTGTTGTAGAGAAGTGGTGGCAGGAACCTGGCATCAACAACGACGGTGATGACAACGATCCGTATGGAGAAACAACTCCAGAAAAATGTCTTGACTATCTAGAGAAAGATGTTATTATTAATATTGACTGATACAGTCGGGTGGCGCCGTAACACGCTCGCGGAGGGCCACGGTTAGCCCTCCTGATTCTTCTCCAAGTATGCGATATAGTTTACCATGCTGTGATCACTGAAGTTATCAATGTTCAGTTTGATCAATCCGCCTAGCATACCTTTCCATCTATCTATGATTCTAGCAACAATACCAATCTTTGGACGATACATGCCTTTTGAATCTAGGTAGTGTTCGCAGCCATCGTGCTTGTATCCCATAATAGCAAATGGAACACGAGTGACTATGTCATTGTTGTTAACCCAACGCTGATGCTTGCAGTTTAGGCTGTTCACAAACTTGCGCCAACCTGTGCGTGGCGATCCATAAGTATAAACTTCTTCAATATTTGGCATATCGGCATCATCTTCACAACGGCTAGCCATAATGGTTGTCATAGCAGCACCTAAACTGTGTCCACAGAACCAAGCCTTGCGTGTTTTGCCTACAGCTTCTAAATCCTCTTTAACCATTGGCCAAAGTTCATCAACTTCATCCTTAAAGCCTTGATGAACTCTACCCACAGTTTCTGCGACAACCGGAGCAGCTTTTAAATCTGCTTTTAGATCGTTAAACTCGCTAGGTTGTGTACCACGGCAAGCAATCACAATATCATCTGCATTTTGAAAACGATATGCTTGCGCACCATCTCTGTTGTAAAATTCAATTTCAGTAAAACCTAATTTTTTTGCTTGTTTTAAAACTTTTTTTGTATCGTCTAGATACGCTATGCTTGCTAATTTAGCAAACAGGAGACTACGCTCCATAAATGTCATTTCTGTAATCATTTTAAGCCCTCACTTATATGCGTATTTAGTTTTACCTAAGACTAAATACTACTAGAGGTAAAGTAAATGAGAAAACGTACAAGAAGTATTTTACAAGAACTTAACAATATACACCAAACCCGTGGTGACGAATTTATTCAAACCACTGGTACTAATCTAATAGAAAGTTCTATTAACCTAATCAGTAAACTTTATGAAACCTATGATAAAAAAACTGCTGGTGAATTGGAAAGACGTTTTCTCAACAGCATTAGAGCTGGCAACAGTCGCAAGTTTAAAACAGGCGTAGATAAAATTATCGAAAGTAAAAAGTAATGGCTTTTGAATTCCTAAATGAATTAACTGAAGCACGTATGACACGCAACAGCAACAATCAACGTATGCTGACATACACAGATTGTAAAGAACGTGCTTATCTTATTATATTAATGATGCAGGTAATGCGTTACTACAGGACCTATAGAGAAACTGTAGGACACTATGCACACAAAACTGTGATGTACAGAGATTATGATAGATTACGTGTAGATGGCAGCGATTTATATAATTTGTTTTATTTTATTACAGGTGATAGTAAAGCCATTGACAAACTACGTAATCCGGGTAATGCATTTGTTGAACGTAAAAAAACCTTTATCAGCGTTGGTAATTTAAATGGTTATCTTAGACGCATGAAGCGTTTAGAAACACCAAGCAACACTGATGATAAAGATCTATTTCAACTAGAACGTGAGTTAAACATTACCAACAGTGATTACAAAACACTTCGCAGACGCATCAGCAGTTACGGAACTGACACAAAGAAAGAGCGTGAGTTGACAGTAACAAGATTGCTGTTCGCAGGAAGAGCCAAACTCAGTGACAGTGACTTCCTACACTATTTTAGCAACATGGCATTGGATAAAAACTTGGAAGATTTTACCAGAACTGATCCAGAGTTTGATCCAAGTGTGCCAGACAATGTATCGCAAGCTGAAGTAGTCAATTACAGATTGTTAGTAAGTGTAAATAGATTACCTTACATTGCAAAGTTTATTGAAAATGCTAGAGCTGGCAGAGCTATTGTTGCAAACTTTGTGCAAGCATATTATCCTATTATACAAATGGTAGATGATATTGTACGTGCAGGTCCAACATATGTGCAACAACTGAAGATTCTGCATAATCGAGCAAAAAGAGACCTTAAGAAGTAGTTTTTCTCCTCAAATGGTAAATACAATATAAGAAACCCATAGAGTAATGGGTAGTCATTTAGAGTAATAGGAGAATAAAAATGGCAGCAACATATGATTTCACACCAGTAAATGGTGGAGCAAACGTAATTGGTACACTAGAGAGTGTAGCACAACTAGATGCATACGTAATTGCACTAAAATCAACATCAAACGGTGACAACACAGCACTAGCACTAAACGGTGCAGGTGTTGACGGAGTACACGGTTCAACTTATGATTTACTACTTCGTGAACTACAGCCACTAATGGCTTTTGCACCAGACGGAGCAACAGGTGTTGTTCACGTTATCGTTGACGGTCATGCAAACACAGCAGCTTCGATTGCAGCTCGTATTGAAGCACTAGACGGTATCGGTACTGATACAACGGTAACACTAGGTACTGAAATCACGGTAGCATAAGTTTTACTTATATTAAAATTAAGCGTCACTTTTACAGTGGCGCTTTTTTTATGGCTGTAAATACCATATGCGCTATTTGCCAGACCATCGTATAACATTTATACACAATCCAAAAACAGCAGGCACCAGTATCAGTCAATGGTTAGATGATAACTTCAATACGGTTGAAGGACGCAAGCATGGCAGTTGGAAAGAAGCACAAGAGTTCTTTCCTGATAGTGTATTCACATTTGGTGTTGTTCGTAATCCTTGGGAAAGACTAGCAAGTTGGTACAAATTTGCTGGGGAAGGCGACTTTGAACAATGGCTTACACTTAGGTTGATGTACGGACATAATGATATACCCAGTGTGGGTATGACTTTTAAGCCTCATGTGAGTTGGAGTAGGCAATGGTATAACTTGGGTACGCCACAAGCAGATTGGCTAGGAGATAAGGTAAACTACACATTGAGATTTGAATCCTTAGAAGATGACTTCAAAGAAATACAGCGCATACTAGAGTGCGACAAGCCTTTGCCAAAGTTAAACACAAGTGAGTTGACAAATTATAAATCTATGTATACAATAGAATTAGCTGAACTCGTTAAAGATGTCTATATCAAAGATGTCATACGATATGGATATAAGTTTGATGTTTGAAATAATTACACTAGTTGATATTACTGAAACAAAAGCCAAGAGAGGTGAAGATCCTTTCCTTGTAAGTCAACAACAAAATTATTTGACCCTGTTGAACACTATTGGCCTACGCAGTAATCCTACAATAATTACAGCACCAACTATTGTAGAAAATAAACACACATTTGGTTCAGCTTATAAAAAAGCAAAACACGCTTGGAGATTTGTATTTGATATTGAATATGGTGCGCACAGCGTAGATCTTTTAGAAAAAGATTTTACATTGGTACCGTTTATAGATAAATTAAAAGAAGACTGTAACTTTAATATACCAGTTTTTGATACACAAAACAAGGAAACAAAAAATATTGTTTTTAATAAAATTGATAAATACTAATAGTGTATTACACTTAGGCATTTATTAGGTATAACGAAAAGGCTATTTCCTGTCGTAAATAATTGGAGTAATAAATGTCGACATCTGCATTAGAAAAAGAAAGTTTAGAGGCACACGTTGATCTGTGCCAATTACGTTACGAGCAATTTGAAAAACGTTTATCTAATGTTGAAACAAAACTAGATGGTATTGCAGACCAAATGGCAGCAGGACAAAGCAGTCTTACAAAAGTTATTATAGGAGCAGCAGGCACAATCGTAGCAGGTTTATTATCTACTATCGTTGTTATCATCCTGCAATTATAAAATGCAACTTAGAGAATTATTTGACATTACAGAAAAAATGGCCTGGGCCAAACGTGGCAACAAAGTTGTACGCAAGTTCCGTTGCAGCGTAGGCGCTAGACAAGGAAGAATTGTTTCAGATATTGGTCAATGTTTTGCAGCACCAGATGTTAAAAAAAGAGCAAGATTAAAATTGACAAAAGCACGTTTAGGTAGTAAAATGGTTAGAAAAGCAAAAAGAACTAAACGTACTAATCCTGCAAGCAAACGAGTAAAGGCGTTGAATAGATGAAGATTACCGAACTAGCAAATGCAATGACAGGCCAACCCATGGGAGACGATCCTATAAAAGCTATCGACGATGCCATTAAACAAAAGATGCAGCAGAAGCAAGCACTAGATAAAGAGATAGCAGATCTAAGAGCAAGCAAGCCACAAGCTCAAGCAGCAGTGCAACAACAAAAAACACAACAAGCTACACAGAGTACGCAAGGAACAGCACAACAACAGGCTGTTTCAAAGCCAATGAGTCCAAACGTTAATATACAAGCAACTCCAGTGCAGCCAACATGAAATTAAACGATTTAATATCACACTTTGAAATCCAAACAACCAATGAGGAAAACGAGTTGTTGGATAAAATTAAAGATGTGATGATACCAGAACAATTTACAGAACGAGAGCAAACCGTAATTGAAAACTTGATTAGGAAAAGTTTGATAACAAAGATTGTAGAAAATGATAAAGTGTATCTGGTGAAAAATGGACGTAAACCTTTCTAGAAAACTAGCCAATCTTATTGATAGTGGCACCAAGCGCAATCCTTTGCCTATGGTAAAAGGCAACAGCATTCGTATTGGTAAAGTTGCAGTGCGTTACAGTAAAAACAAAGGCTATATACTATTTGATTGCGAAAGCAGCAAACAGTTCTATGTTGCTGGCAGTAAGATAGGAGCTCTTGCAATTGCTAAAGAATACAGCATTGACAAGGATATTACTACCGTAATAGAATATGATAAAGAATATTCTAAACACGACAATGATTGTGTATTTTACGAATACACTATGGAAAATAGCACAAATCAAATGAAACAAGACTTAGCCCAAGTTAGATACGAAGTTAGTCTAGCTCATAGAGATACAGCAGGCCAAAAATTAGAAGCAATCATCTTCAATTGATGATAAATAACTTTAACACAACCTTTTAGGAATACAAACATGATCATTAGTGAATTTGGAAAACCAGTAACAGCAAAGAGCTTAAACGAAAGCCTAGCAAAACGCTTTGGCTCAAAAATTAAATTAGAAAACTTTACACTAGAGCAACTACAAGATGCACGTAACAAAATCCGCACCAAGTTGTCTCAAATTGAAATGAGTGAAAGTTTTAACACAGTTGTAGAAGGTGACGACTATCAAAAGTCAAAACTGTTCTTAGACGTATTAAATGCTGAAATTTCAGAACGTGGTGATATTGAAGCGGACTCGTTAGAAGAAAAAGCAAAACCAGACTATATTGATATTGACGGCGATGGCGACAAAAAAGAGCCAATGAAGAAAGCAGTCAAAGACAAAAAGAAAAAGGCTGTGAAAGAAGGTGCAGAAGATAATGCTGAAATTATCATGGCTGCAAAAGATATGGTTGATCGTGTTACTAACTGGATGGAAGACACAGCAGAAATGCAGACTGAAAGTATGCTAGAACTTGCTGATGCTATCCGTGATGAAATGGGTGTGGATCAAAGCACACAGTTTGTACAAGGTGTGAAACCAGCACTAGAAGGACTATACACTGCAATGGAACAAGCACGTGAAAGCCTAAGCAATGGTGTTGGACTATTAACAGGCGAAGGTGCACCTGCTCCAGCAATGGGTGCAGAAGAAATGCCAGCAGATGACATGGGCATGGAACCAACTGTTGATATGGATGCAGCAGAGCCAATGCCAGCAGAAGGTGATGTTGATCTAGCAGCAGCCGGCGGCGAAGAGCCAGCAGGTAGAGAAACACGTGAAAGTGTTGATCCACGTAACCTAGCTCGCAAACTTTCAAAAAAAAAGTAACTGAGAATACTAATCCAAAAACAATACAGGTTTTAAAGCAGCTACAAGCTGACGGCGAAACCTCTATTGGAGTAGATGAACTAAATGATATGCTGGCAGGCATGGGCGTAGAAGCATTTAGTTACGAAACGTTTGCTATGAACTACAACAGTGATCCACAACTGAAAAAGATTATCAAAAACTTCAACAAAGACGAAATCAACTTCCAAGGTGACAGTGTAGATGCATTGCCACAAGGCGGCGAAGGCGGAGACACTGTAGGACAAATGGCTAAAAACGCTATTGACTTATCAGATCTTTAATGCTAATATAACATATGACTTTAATCAAACCCAAGTACACGTATGAAAAATTAAAACGTGTAGAAGTAGATGGCAAGCGCCGTTATGCAGCACCAGGCGGCGCACCAGTAGCCAGTGTTACTACTATCCTAAGCAACACAAAAGATATGAGCCATTTGATTGCGTGGAAAAAACGTGTAGGCGAACAAAAAGCACAAGAAATTGTAACTGAAGCCAGTGGTGTAGGCACCAGGATGCACCACTACTTAGAGAAGTATGTTGAAACAGGAGAGTGGCCACAGCCTGGTAGTAATCCATATGCTCAGCAAGCACATATGATGGCAACAACAATAAAGATTCACGCACTTGATGATGTAGATGAAATATGGGGCAGTGAAGTGCCGTTGTATGTTCCAGGCATCTATGCAGGCACAACCGATCTTGTTGGGCAGTACAAAGGCAATCCGTGCATTATGGATTTTAAACAAACCAACAAGCCCAAGAAACTTGAATGGGTAGAGGATTATTTCCTACAACTTACTGCATATGCAATTGCACATAACGAAGTGCATGGCACTGACATTTGTGAAGGGCATATCTTTATGTGTAGCCGTGCAGGTGAGTATCAACAGTTTGATTTATGGCCAGACGAGTTTGCAGAATGGGAACAGGAATGGTGGAATCGTTGCAGGCAATATTATGAAAAAAATAGTTAAGCATAAACATCATATTGTCCAACGATATAAGTGTAAATTACTAGGTATAGATGCGGAACATCCTGATAATATAGTTTATGTTCCTAGAGAAGAACATGCTCGCATACATTGGGGATACTTTAATAAAGACTTAACACCTTTACTTGAACATTGTAATCCACCAAGTTGGGTAACAGATGCAATTGAATTAGGTAATCCAAATGATGCTGGTGCTGCAAATCTCCTTACTGAACAACACAAAAATGATTATTGTGTTGTGGGTAAAAATAATCCTAATTTTAAAACAGGCTTTTTTGTAGGCAGATTAGAAGATCCTGAAATTTATAAAGCAACAGATAAAATTAGAAATGCTATTAGACATAATGAAAATCCTGATAGAGGACGTAGTAGAATGAAAGCAAGATATCATCTATCAAAAGGTAATGTTGAAAAAGCAAAATACTGGTTTGATAAATGGGTAGAAGCAATAGAAAAGCAACCACCTAGCACAAAAGGAAACTATCAAAAAACAATACCTACTTGGTCTGTATGGAGACATACACAAAACTTTGGCTAAATACTACTAGCATTACTAGGAGTAACACATGGCCGTTGTACAGATATCTCGTATTCAACACAGACGTGGTAGAAAAAATCAAGGAACAGGTTTGCCGCAATTGGCATCAGGTGAGTTAGGTTGGGCAATTGATACCCAAGAACTTTACATTGGTAACGGTGCAGCATCAGAAGGTGCGCCACAAGTTGGTAATACAAAAATCCTAACTGAAGCAGATGACTTGCTTACCACAGCAGGTGATTATGCATACAGACGTGGAGAGATACAAACAGGCGAGGCAATCAGTGCTCCAGTTGAAAGAACACTGCAAGCAAAACTTGATGACATTGTGAGCATAAAAGACTTTGGTGTAGAAAGCGGACCAGATGATCAAACTGTCAAAATACAACGAGCAATTGACCAACTGTTTCTAAACCCGGCATCAAAAGGTTTAGCAAAAAGCAGAATCAAATTGTTCTTCCCAGCAGGAGAATATGTTGTAGGCGGTGATGGTTTGAGAATACCACCTTATGCTACCTTAATTGGCGACGGAATAGATAAAACAACTATCACAAGTAATGCAGGTAACCCACCAGCTCATATTTTTAGAACTGTGAATGAAACCAGTGTCCCGGGATCATATGCAGATCCTAGCACAACAGATTCAACCAACATGGCTAGAAATATTAAAATCAGCGGTATGAGTTTAGAACACACAAGTTATGGCGGTGCTATCTTACTTGAAAATTGTAAGGACAGTTTGTTTGAAGACATAAAAATTCGAGGAGATTGGGGCAACGGATTAGCAGTTAATGGAGTTGGTATTCCAACTAGTAACTGGATTGGAATATATCTGTCAAACGGTTCTGTGGCTACTGCAACAACCGATAATAATATTTTTAATAACATTCAAATGCAAGAACTTTCTTGTGCAGTTTGGAGTGATTATGATATTAACTATAACAAATTTATTAATGGCAAAATTACAAGTTGCGGCTATGGTTTTATTCTAGGCGGTGACACCTTAGATGTATTACCAGTAGGAAAGCAAATAGGATCAAAACACACATTGATAAAAGATTATGTTTTTGATGCAGTAGATAAAGAAGGCATTTTCATTCGCAATGGTAGTTTTAACAGAAGTGAGAGCAATACATTCTTAAATGTCGGCAGAGATAATAGTGCTAGTGTGGTTGTTACTCCAGTAATCAACTTCTTCCGTAATGACTTGGCAAGCGAATTGGCTGATGCTGATTATAGAGATGCAGATGACAACAGCAGTGTAAATGATTATTTTGCCCGCACACAAGAATTAACGGTTGATCCATTGTACTTCTCGCAAGATTACCTTCCGGAAGTAAAAGGTAGTAAACGCACAGAGTTAAGTTTTCCAGCAAGACGTTCAATTGGTCCAATTCTAGCAACAGGTAGTGACGTTGAAACGTCTGGCGAAACTATTATAAGATTACCTGCAGATTCAGATCGTGGGACTATTGAGCTTGAATATTTTTATAAAGCAGATACTGATCCAGGTCCTGTTTATCAAAACGGAACTATTAAAATTTTGTACAACAAATTGTTTAGTGGTACCGATGCAATCAGTTTCAATGAAGACTATGTATTCACAGGTAATCCAAGTAAAGCCGGTTTATTAGTGTTTGGCATTAGAGGAAGTTCTTTCCAAGGTAGTAACACAAATGAAATCCATTTGAATGTATTCAATACTATTATTGATGCACTATCTCCAGTAGATGATGAGTTTGAGTTCACAATTAAATATATAGCATAATGGTTGATAAAAATTTATTTGACAGAATCAAACTCTGGCGTGATTTCCGCAAGCAGTTAGAAACAGCAGAAAATCCATTACTTGATGTAATTTATTTTTGGAATAATGTGCCTATCAGCAGCATTGCAGCTGATCCTTATGATACAAAAACTTGGCCCGATCCTTGGGAGTTGCTCAAAGAAAACACCTACTGTGAATTTACAAAAATTTTAGCAATTTACTATACATTACAATTAACTGACCGTTTTTCCCAGAGTGCTTTTGAGATACATATTGTACTAGACAAAAAAGAAAGTGCTATGAAGTATCTTCTTTTCATTGACAATCAAGCAATAGGGTATTATTATGATAAGAGCATTGACACAAAGGAGTTACCAAATCTGGAATGTCAAATGCGATACGATGTACTACCAACCTATTAATAAATACCTGATAACTAAAAAATAAAGGATAAAAATATGATTCAAGTTACCAAGCGTGACGGACGCCGTGAGCCGTTAGACATCGAAAAATTACACAAAGTTGTTTTTTATGCTACACAAGATATTACAGGCGTTAGTCCAAGCGAGGTAGAAATTAAGAGTCAGATCCAATTTTTTAATGGTATGCACACAAGTGAAATTCAAGAAACACTTATCAAAGCAGCAGCAGATTTAATCACAGAAGAAACACCAAACTATCAGTTTGTAGGTGGTAGATTAATCAACTATGCTCTACGCAAAGAAGTTTATAACGGCTATGAGCCTTGCACAGTAAAAGAGTTGGTAGAGCGTAACACAGAAAAAGGTTTTTATGATCCAGAGCTGATTACATATTATGATGATGACGAATGGGAAAAGATTAATGGCTTTGTAAAGCACGAGCGTGATGAGAACTTGACCTATGTTGCAATGGAGCAGTTGCGTGGTAAGTACTTGTGTCAGAACAGAGTAACAGGCGAAATATTTGAAACACCGCAGATGTGCTATGTGCTGATTGCAGCAACATTGTTCCAAGGGTATCCGAAGGAAACTAGATTAAAATGGGTAAAAGATTACTATGACGCTATTAGTTTACATGATATTAGTCTGCCCACTCCTGTTATGGCCGGCGTCAGAACTCCACAAAGACAGTTCAGCAGTTGCGTTCTTATTGAAACTGACGATAGCCTTGACAGTATCAATGCTACTAGCGCAAGTGTTGTTAAGTACGTAAGTCAAAAAGCAGGTATTGGTATTGGTGGCGGTAGTATTCGTGCTATTGGTAGCCCAATACGCAAAGGTGATGCATATCACACAGGTATTATTCCATTCTACAAAATGTTCCAAGCAGCAACAAAGTCATGCAGCCAAGGCGGTGTGCGTGGCGGAGCAGCAACCATCTACTATCCAATTTGGCATTTGGAAGTAGAAGACATGTTGGTGTTGAAGAACAACAAAGGCACAGAGGAAAATCGTGTGCGTCATATGGACTATGGTGTGCAGTTTAATAAACTGATGTATGAAAGATTGATTACAGGTGGAGACATTACACTGTTTTCGCCTAGCGATGTACCAGGACTATACGAAGCGTTCTTTGCAGATCAGGATAAGTTCCGTGAGCTATATGAAGCAGCAGAACGCAAAACTAGTATCCGTAAGAAAACTATTCCAGCAGCACAATTGTTTGGTGCGTTTATGGAGGAACGCAAAAACACAGGTCGCATCTATCTACAGAATGTAGACAATGCAAACGATCACGGAGCATTCCTTCCAGACGTTGCACCAATTAGACAATCAAATCTTTGTGCAGAAATTGACTTGCCAACTAAGCCACTAAAAGATCTAAACGATCCAGAAGGTGAAATCAGTCTATGCACATTGAGTGCTATTAACTGGGGCAATGTGCGCACACCAGCAGACTTTGAAAAGGCGTGTACTCTTGCAGTGCGTGGGTTAGATGCATTGTTGAGCTATCAGGGTTATCCAATTCTTGCAGCACAATTATCTACAGAAAAACGCCGTCCTATCGGTGTTGGTATTATTAACTTTGCATACTGGATGGCCAAGCATGATTTAACATATCAAGACATTGATGCAGATGGACTGAACTTGATTGACGAATATGCAGAAGCGTGGTCATACTATCTAATCAAAGCAAGTGCAGATCTAGCAGCAGAACAAGGTGCTATTCCAGGCGTAATGGAAACCAAATACGGACACGGTATTACACCTAATCAAACATATAAAAAGGACTTGGACGAACTAGTTCCACATCAAGAGCGTATGGACTGGGATAATCTTAGAGCACAGCTAAAAGAAACAGGTATTCGCAACAGCACTCTAATGGCACTAATGCCAGCAGAAACAAGTGCGCAGATTGCAAATGCCACAAACGGCATTGAACCGCCACGTAGCCTCATTAGCGTAAAGCAGTCAAAGCATGGCGTCCTAAAACAAGTTGTACCAGAGTACAAAAGACTAAAGAACAAATATGATTTACTTTGGGATCAACGTAGCCCAGAAGGTTATATTAAAATTATGGCAGTGCTACAAAAGTATATAGATCAAGGCATCAGCGTGAACACAAGTTATAATCCGATCTACTTTGAAGATGAAAAGATTCCAATGAGCTTGATGTTGCATCACATGTTAATGTTCTATAAATACGGTGGCAAACAGTTATACTACTTTAACACGCATGACGGGCAAGGCGAACTAGACGTGAGCAAACTTGTTGGTGAAGCAGAAGAGCCGCAAACAAATGGCTATCACATTGAAGATGATGAGGCGTGTGAAAGTTGCGTAATTTAAGATTGACAAACGGGCCTGACCCAATTATAATTTAACACATACAGAGAGAGGAATACTATGAGCGTATTTGACGTAGAAAATCGTGCCAACCATACAGAGGTATTGGCGTTTTTAGACCCGACAGGCGGTCCCACAATCCAGCGTTATGATACGCTAAAGTATAAAAGTTTTGACAGTTTGACAGACAAACAACTAGGATTCTTTTGGCGTCCTGAAGAGGTAGACATCTATAAAGATGCCAAAGACTTCAAAGGGCTAACTGAGCATGAGCAGCATATTTTTACAAGTAATCTCAAGCGTCAAATTCTATTAGATAGTGTGCAAGGTCGTGCACCAGTGGAAGCATTTGGTCCTGTAGTCTCATTGCCAGAACTAGAAAACTGGATTCAAACATGGACATTCAGTGAAACTATCCACAGTCGTAGTTACACTCATATCATTCGTAACGTTTATAGCAACCCAAGTAAAATCTTTGATGAAATGTTAGACATTGAAGAAATTGTAGATTGCGCAGGAGATATCTCAAAGTACTACGATGACTTGATTGAACAAGCAGGCTATTACAACTTGCTTGGCGAAGGCACACATACAATCAACGGCAAGAAAGTCAAAGTTGATTTATATGAACTAAAGAAAAATATTTGGCTCACACTTATGAGCGTGAACATCTTGGAAGGTGTGCGTTTTTATGTGAGCTTTGCTTGTAGTTGGGCATTTGCAGAACTCAAGAAAATGGAAGGCAATGCTAAGATTATCAAACTGATTGCACGTGACGAAAATCTACACCTAGCAAGCACACAAATGCTATTGAAGTTGTTGAAGAAAGATGATCCAGACTACACCAAAATTGCAGAGGAAACACAAGAAGCCTGTGTTCAAATGTTTGTAGATGCTGTTGAACAGGAAAAGGCTTGGGCAGACTATTTGTTCAAAGACGGTTCGATGATTGGATTGAATTCGCAGTTGCTTGGAGAATATGTAGAATACATTGCAGCCAAGCGTATGCAGAATGTGGATCTAAAAGGTCCATACACAAACACACGCAACAATCCGTTGCCGTGGACACAGAAGTGGATCTCAGGTGCCGATGTACAAGTGGCTCCACAAGAAACAGAAATCACATCATATGTATCAGGCGGTACAAAACAAGATGTGAGCACAGACACATTTAAAGGATTTTCACTATGATACACATTTGGGGTAAACCAGCATGTCCATCATGCACAAAAGCAAAAATGCTATGCGAACAGCGTGGTTATCAATTTGAATATTTAGAAATGGGCAAAGACTTTGATAGAGAAGCAGTTCTCACAGAGTTTCCAGAAGCACGTACCTTTCCACAGATTGTTGTAGGCGGACAAAAGATTGGTGGCTACGAACAATTTATAAAATATATCGAAGACACTAACTACACAGGAACAGGACACACATTATAATGTTGATTGAAGCACCATATAAAAAGAATGACACAATCACTTTCCGTACAAGTGCAGGTGAAGAAGTTGTAGCACGTTTTGTAGAAGAAAATGACAAAACACTCACAGTAACTAAACCTATGGCATTGATGCAGAATGGTGGAGGTTTTGGTTTAGGTCCGTGGTTGCTCACAGCAGATCCTGCACAAAATATTGCGGTAAATAAAAGTGTAGTTCAGTTTGTTGTAAAGACACAGTCAGATATGGCAAGTCAATATATTCAAGCAACCACAGGTATCGCAGTTTAAGGAGTATAAATGCCTGGTGTAGTTAGGGCAGAAGTAGATAAACACATAGGACATGCTAGTCCTACTCCTAACCCGTTCCATCAGTTCAATTATGTTGCAGGTCAAACAACAGTTTACGTAAATGAAAAACCTGTCATACGTATAGGTGATAAAACACAGTGTGGTGATCCAGCAGTTGGATCATCTCCAGATGTATATGCAGAAAATAAATTAGTGCATAGACAAGGTGATGCTACAGGCGGCCACGAAAGTTGGGTACCAAACGCAGCAGCAACTGGCAGTGGAGATGTTTACGCAAATGGCAGTTAAAGGCGGATTTAGCACATTTGATTTTCCTCCTAATCCAGATATTGCTGGATTGTTACAACAGGCAGCAGCTGAAACTGATCCTGTACTAAAAGAACAATTGATAGCTAGAGCCTATGCTGTGACTGCGCCACTATCAGAAGAAGAAAAAAGTATTTTTGGTTATGTGCAAAATGACTACGTAGAACACAATCCTGGTCTAGTTGGCAATATACAAACAAGTTACATAGGAATAAGTAGCGTAGACGACATAGCTGAATAAATACTGTATGGCTATTACAAAACGAGCAGACAAAGGTGCTGCATTAACTTACAATGAAATGGATGCAAACTTTGATGCTATCGCTCCACGTGATAGTGCTACAGGTGCAATTGAAATACCAACAGGCACAACAGGACAACAACCAGCATCTCCAGTAATTGGACAGCTTAGATTTAATACTCAACTAAATTTGTTTGAAGGCTATTTTGATACAGTAGGTTGGTCAACATTGGCTGCCGCAGCAGTATCAGGAGAGGTAAATCAAAATGCTTGGGCTGAAATAGCAGTAGCAGGACAATCAAATGTTGTTGCAGATCAAAAGTCAGATGTTCTTACATTTGTTGCCGGTACAAATATTGGCATTACAACAAATGCAAGCGGTGACAGCATAACATTTAACAATACATTTACGCAAAACTTTGCATACAGCAGTCTTACAGGTGCTCCTACAAATGTCAGTTCATTTACTAACGATTCAGGTTACTTGACAAGCGAAACAACAACAACACTTACCGCAGACAGTGTTAATACAAAACTAGTTTTTACAGACGAAACAGGCACTGCTAATGATGTTGATCTAAGTTGGACAATTGATGATACAAATCTTGCACGTATTACAAGTGGCACTGTAGATGGAGCAACTGGCATTGCAACATTTACAAGGGATGATGCTACAACCTTTACCACCGACTTCAGTGCTTTATTTGACGATACAAACCTTACAAGAATTACCAGTGGCAGCTTTGATAGCGGCACTGGCGACCTTACATTAACTCGCAGTGATGCGACAACAGCAGCGACTATAAGTCTAGACGGGAGATATCTCACTGGCTATACAGAAACAAACGATTTAACCAGTGCAGTAACTTGGGCTGATGTTCCTGATGCAAATATTACACAAAGTTCCGTAACACAACACCAAGCAGCGTTGAGTATTACCGAAAGTCAAATCAGTGATTTGTCACATTATACTAATAGCGATGTTGATGCACATTTGAATACCAGTCTTGCACAAGCTCAAGAAGTATTAACATGGACAGGCACAGGATACAGTTGGAGTGTGCCATCCGGTGCTACAGGACTAGCTAATGTTGTCGAGGATTTAACACCGCAACTTGGTGGCAACCTAGATGTGAATGGCAATAATATTATTAGCACAGGAAATATTATTCTAGATTCGCAATCAACTGTAGGTTATGTTGGAATCAATAAAGCGACTGGTCATGCAGGTATGTTATTACTGGCTGCAGATGCTACAGGCACACCAAGTTCTGCATCTAACAATTGGGCATATATTGGTGTGGAAAGAGGTAACTCTCCAAACGTGTTTATTCGTTATAATGAAGGCACCGATCGATGGCAATTCACAAACAATGGTTCGACATATTATAATATTCCTACATCAAGTGGAAGCACACAAAATTTGTCTAGTGTTTTATCAACAGGAAACGAAGCCAATACTGCAATTAAGTTATACCGAACTACAGATGGTGTCCAAGGTGGGGTGTTAAAATTTGAAAGCAGGGATAATACACCGCTTCCAAACCAGTCATATGGTGAAATAGAATGGCACGGTGATACAGACGCAGATAATTTTACAAATACATTAGGCCTTTATGCAAGAATACAAGGCTTAGGTAAAACTGTTGGCACTACATCTAACTTTGGACAAATAAAATTACAGGCTACAGAAAACGGCACTATTAAAGACATGATGTATGTAGGACACACGTTTTATCATCCAAACGATCCACAAACAAATTGGTACGGTGTGCATTTTCCTAACCAGCCAGTTTCTGTTCAAGGCAATTTGTATATAACAGACGAAGTGGATAACACTACTGACATGACTTCGGATTCTAGTCACGGTATTACTTTTATGGCACATAACTCTGCTGGTAGTTCACAAACACGGACACAGATTTGGAACCAAAATAATATGTTGCGGATGACAGCTCACAATAGAAATGAACTTAATCCGCAATGGCACTACAACCAATTAACACTAAGGCCTACACCAGGGACTAGTATGTTCTCAATTACCACAGTTAATATTGAAACTAATTCGATTAATAACTACGATATTTGGCATGATAGTAATGCCGCAAGTAAGGTTTGGTACACAATCTTTCAGCCCCAAGGATCCGAACCACCTTTAAGACATGCAAATTATACCACTACAGAACGTAATGCATTGATAGTAGGCGCCGGCACAGTCATTTGGAATACCACTGATACTAAACTTCAGGTTTATAATGGATCATCCTGGGAAAACCTACATTAACACTTGACAACTACTAATTAATTTACTATTATAAGACATAGGCAATTAGAAAGGCAAACTATGAACAAGATTATATTGACTGACTGCGATGGTGTATTGCTCAATTGGGAATATGCATTTTGCATTTGGATGGAGCAACACGGTTACACACAAATCAAAGATGGTAACCAAGAGTATGATATCTCAAAACGTTTTAGCATAGACAAAGAAGAAGGCAAACGTTTGTGTCGCATTTTCAACGAAAGTGCTGCAATTGGTTTCTTGCCCACACTGCGTGATGCAATGTTTTATGTCAAACGACTGCACGAAGAACACGGATACGAGTTCCATTGTATTACCAGTTTAAGTCTTGATCCTAGTGCCTACAAATTGCGTAAGATGAATCTTGAAAAGATGTTTGGACCAACTGCATTTACCAAGTTGGTTTGTTTGGATACAGGAGCAGATAAAGATGAATTCTTGGATGAAAACTATGCGGACACGGGTCTTTACTGGATTGAAGACAAGATGGAAAACGCTATTGCAGGACTTAACGTAGGACTAAATCCTATATTGATTGAACACGGTTGGAACATGAACAGCAGTGTGCCAGTTGGTATTAAGAAGGTTGTTAAGTGGAAAGAAATTTACGAGCATATTATCAGTAATGAGTGAAATACACGAACAACTCAAAGTTGCCTTTGCAACGTATGTTAAAGAGAGTGAAAAGTTTGAACAAGAAGGTGTAAAAGTCAGTGCCGTTCGAGCTCGTCAAGCTCTCAACGACATCAAGCAGTTGATCGTAGAACGTAGAAAAGAAATACAAGATCAAAAAGATAGAACATGAGTGAAAAACAATATCTTGAAAACATAGCAAACAAAGTTAAACTATACGCAGATGCAAAAGAACAAGCAATACAATGGCTTGTAGGTAAAAAGATAACTGATAAAAACAAAATACAAAACGCATTGATTATGAGTCAAATTTGGCTTGCACACAATCTCAATGAAGAAATCACAATGAGTGACTTGTTGATCTATCTTGGCGACACAAATGACTTTACAGAACTAGATGCTCGTGTTATACAGTTAGATGAAGACATGCAAAATTTAGGACTTAAAGAAGTATTAGAGGCCAGTGTAATATGATTACCACACCAATTGGAATGAGCAGAATTTATGTTTGTGAAGACACTGCAATTTGTGTCGTAAAAAACGTTGAAGAATCGGTTGTACATCAAATTGCAGAGTTTATTGATGCAATGAATTATACTGTCAGTGTTATCCAAGGTGAGCAGAAAGCTGCAGAATCTTTAAAGTATTACACAGCAGGCATGATTGTAACAGAAGAAGAAGCAGACCAACTCGTAAAGGCATTGTCATGAAGATTGAAGCAAAAAATATGATTTTAACCAGCGGCACCAAAAGTATTGCGTTTGAAGTAAGACGCAAACGTGACATTGCCTACATTGATTATTATGATGACACGGAGTTTTTGTATCAGTTAGAATGTCCTGTGAAACAAGCAAATAAAATTTACAAGCAGTGTATTATGGAAGGTTATAATGAGGCGTTTTGACCCGATGTTAGCGCCCAACGTGTAACACTTTTGTAAATACAGTATGTTGAGAAACGACCTTAAAGAAGAATACAGAATTTTCTATATGGTTAAAGGCCACCTCGACGCATCACCTCAAACAGTAATAGATAGTTACAACGGATACTTTCGTCGACTATGGATCGATGGAAGTCACGGCGCACCTTTGTACGACTATGAAGAACAGTTCGAACAAGCATGGAGAGACAGACAGAATGGTTTCACGGAAGATACAGGAGTTGAGTAACGACGACTTGACTTACTTAGAGAAACTACTAGGCGAGCAATTTGCCAAAGAGTTAGAACAAGATAAAACTTGGTCACAAAAGAACAACTATGATCGCCCAGGTGAAAAGAAAAGCAGAATCATTCGTCTTATGAATGCAATCCGTGCTCAAAAAGATATCAAAAAAAGAACAGCAGAAAAGTGGTAATAACACTTGACATTAACTTTTGTTAATGTTATAAATAAACTGTTAGCGTTGAAGCAACGTGGACACATACTGGACCGCCGGGCAGTACGGCGCTGCTCCACCATAAACACATGAGAGTAGATGCACCTACTTTCCTGTGCATAGGACAAGGACCGAAAGTCACAAGTCGTGTGTTTATGATGGGGCAGAAATTAGGATCGACAGGTGTGAAAGTGAAGTGGAGTTAACCGGATGACTGCGTTATTGGTCAAAATTCACAATTGCAAATGACAATCGTGCGCCAGAGATGGCATTAGCAGCCTAAGGGTATGTGGGGGTGGGTACTACCTAGCAACAGAAGTGCCATACACACACGGGTGAAACATTTTATAGTTAAAGAACACCCAACAGAAAGGAAAAACATGAAACTATTAAGACTATTAGCCGCATCAATCATGTTGATGGGGTCTTTCGGCTTGGCTGCAAGTGCAGGAGAGCCAAAAGAAAAAGTAACAGTCGGATTTGTATATGTGGGACCAACAGGTGACCACGGATGGACATACAGACACGATATTGGTCGTCAGCAAGTTGAAGAGGCTTTCGGCAATAGAGTAGAAACTAGATTTGTAGAGTCAGTTGCTTATGGCGCAGACGCTACACGAGTTTTTACACAAATGGCTATGCAAGGTGTGGACATTATTTTTGGAACTTCATTTGGATATATGGATCCAATGATGGAAGTTGCAGAAAAGTTTCCAAATACAAAATTTGAACACGCCACAGGTTATAAAACCAATGGCACAAATATGGCTAACTACGGATTGCGCCTCTACCAAGCAAGACACGTTCAAGGTGTTATTGCTGGTATGATGACAAAGACCAACAAGATTTGTTATGTGGCAGCATACCCAATTCCAGAAGTTGTACGTGAAATTAATACATACTATCTCGGTGCCAAATCTGTCAATCCTGACGTTGATATAGACATAGTATGGGTCTATACTTGGTATGATCCAGGTAAAGAAAAAGACGCAGCAGACGCTCTGTTTAACAATGGTTGTGACGTTATTGCACAGCACACAGACTCACCTGCTCCATTACAAGCGGCTGAAGACAGAGGACTAGTTGGCTTCGGGCAAGCAAGCGATCAGTATCGTTTTGCTCCTAATGCTCAACTTACAGCAACTATTGACAACTGGGGACCATACTATGTTGCAAAGGTTGGTGCAGTATTAGATGGAACTTGGACTACAACCTGTGACGGACCAGATGGTTGCTACTTTGGACATATGAACGATGGATCAGTTGAAATGGCTCCATTTACAAACATGCCAGCAGAAGTAGAAGCAAAAGCACAAGCAGTCAAGGATGCTATCCGTGATGGTGAATACTTTGCATTTACAGGTCCAATCTACGACAACAAAGGCAATCTACAGATTGCAGCTGGCGAAGTAGCAGACAGAGCACACCTTGATAGCATGATGTACTATGTCGAAGGTATTGACGCAGAGTTGCCTAAATGATACCAGTAATCGATTTAAAAGCACAAGACGCTTTGGATCGTATTGACGAAGCCTACACTACTGTGGGCTTCGCCGTCTTTACAAATGCGTTGGATGCAGAAGACAACACCAATATGAAAAATTGGCAACAACAAATGAAAGCATTCTTTGACTTGCCAATGGAAGTAAAAAAGCAGTATCCTTATGAAGGTGATACCAACTTAGGATACAGTATGGTAGGAGATGAAAACGTAGATCCTACTGCACCAAAAGATATAAAAGAAAGTTTCAACTACAACAATATGCGTATGCCTGAACACTTGTGGCCCGTTGAACTAGAAGGTTTTAAGGAGAGCGCATTACAAAGCATAGACATTGCTGATAGACTCACATTGCGTATCTTGGGTAAGTTTGATGAAATACTCAACACAGATACTACACTGGTAGATGCACATTCGGAGCCATTCAACACCACAAGAGTTATTCACTATCCTGCCTATGACGGACCTGTTGAAAACAAACAGATGCGTATTGGCGAACATTCAGACTATGGCACTATTACACTGCTATGGCAAATCAATGATGTGCCAGGATTGCAAGTGCAAGACTTGGAAGGCGCATGGCATCCAGTGCCATATGCAGAAGATGGTATTGTGGTTAATATTGGTGACTTGCTACAGCGTTGGACAAACGATTACTTTGTTAGCACCAAGCACAGAGTTGTGAATAGTCACATTCATCAACAGCGTTACAGCATGCCACACTTTGTTGATCCTACACCTGGCACACAAGTATTCAACTTGCGCAAAGGTGAAGCAGCAAAGTATCCGCCTATTGAATCAAAAGAATATTTGATGTGGCGACTGGCACAAAGTTATTAGTGCTACAATTTTACACACCCTAGTAAGGTTGACTTTACACGGTCAACCTGCTATATATTAATACATAGACACACGGAGAATGATATGAATCAGAAACCAAAGCCCATCGGTTGGGCAACAACTATCTCAACAATGTTTTCAATACCACGAGAAATGTGGGACAGTGTAATGACAGTAGAAAAATCACCACTACGCAATCTAGACCCAATGGTAGCACACATGATCTTCCAGTGTTTGTTCTTTATTTGGTCAGGTTTGTTTGCCGTAATGGTTGGCAGTTATTATGCGTTTGGTATCAGCGCAATGTTCCATGTTTGTTTGATTACAGGTATTACACTTACAGCAACAGTGTTTCGTCAGGCAGAAAACAATCCAGAATCAATCAATAAACTTTTGCAGTCAGGAGCAAAGTATAACGGACGTGGCGCAGGAGGCGAACATGAGTGATCGTATTAATTACTGCACACTAAAAGACCTAGGCAAAGCATTTGCTATTATTGCTTTCTTTATGGTAGGTGTGCCTATTTTGCTTGCAGATCAAAAATATTGTAACCAAAGTATTCTTTTACCTTGCTTCCCATGGGCAAACACAGAATGAAATATAATATTTTGAATAGTAGCTCAGGCGAAACGTTTGCAATGGATTTTGATAGCGAAGAGCAAATGAACGACTGGCTTGCAGAAACAGGATGGGTGTGTGTTGGAGAACATGATGCATATCTACCAACTAGACATGAACGTATGAAAAACAAAGAGGAGTTTGCAGGATGGGGAAGTTAAAAGAACTATTACGTGTAGAGTTTCCTTGGGCTAAAGATTTGCCAGAGGTCACAGGTAGATGATTGATCCAAAAGCCCAAGCACAAAAAACAGCAGAACACACATTTGGCGGATTTATGAATTGGACCAAATACACAGTTTATGGATCACTTGCTTTCTTCCTTGCCGTGGCCAGTTGTAATTTTGGCGTAGAAACTGGAGAAGGTAAAACAGGATCACAATATGATGGGAGTGTATATTCTCCATCAAATCTAAATGTAAAGGATAAAAAATGAAACTTAGACTAGCAGCACTAGGTGCATTAATTGCACTAACATTTGCATTACCAACAGGAGTGTTGGCAGCAGATATGACGATAGATATGTTGAACAAACGTGACGACGGTGCTAAGATGGTGTATTCAGAAGACATTGCACGTATTGATGTTGGTAACACCATTACTTGGCTACCAACAAGTAAAGGTCACAACGTTGAGTTTATCGCAGGCCCAGATGGTTGGGACGCACCAAAGAAATCTAAACTAGGCAAAGAATATGCCTACACATTTGACACACCAGGTGTTTATTTGTATCAATGTACCCCACACAAGTCAATGGGTATGATTGCAGTTGTGGTTGTAGGCGATGGTGATAACGACATCTCAGACGCTAAGGTAAAAGGCAAGTCGAAGAAAAAACTAAAAGAGATTTTGGAGCAACTGTAAATGACAGCATTAGCCCAAAAAATCTATGCACAAATACCAGAGTTCTGTATGAGTCATTGGCTCATACGGATTCCACTAATCGTTGTATTCTTACAGCAAGGCATCAGCAAATTACCATTCAGTGTAGAAGCAGCAGAAGCAATGGACCTGCCAGCATTGGTTTGGTGGTTTGTAGTTTATGGTGAAATTGGCGCTGGTATTGGACTAGCAATTGGCGGTATTGTTATTGTTAAGGCATTGAAAGAACTACAAGATCTAATCACACGTTTTAGTGGTATTGTTATTTGTAGTATTATGACAGGTGTTATTTGGACACTGCAACCTGAGAACTTGTGGGAGTTTTTGTTATATGATCCATTCCACGTTATGTTATGGGTTGGTGGTTTGTTCTTTGCACTAAGAGGAAACAGAACTTGAAGTGGCTTATTGTTTTTGCAATGATGGAAGCAGATCCATTTGCAATAAAAAGTTTGCAGTTTGACACACAAAACGAATGTAAAGCGTACATCAACGATCCTGCTAATAGCGACAGACTTGCAATAGAAGTTATTGATGTTGCAGGATTTAACGATACAATAGTAAATGTTGCTTGTATGCCGGCTAATAAAATAACGAAAGAAGTATTAAATGAAACCGAATCTAAAGTTTAACCTGTCAGTAGAAGACATTGACATTATTGAAAAGGCTCTCACAGCAAAAGCAGGACGCAGAGGTATGCGTCTTATGCAAGGTGAGGACAGCGAACAACTTAAACAAGAGATGCGGGACATACAAAATTTATTAGGAAGATTGCACGAACAAAAGATTTGGTATCGTCCAAAAAATAAATTTGTACCAGGCGGATAGTGTTGCACAAATACAACAAAGTGATCTTTCTGAGATCAGTTTGTGCAGATGCAGCATCACACAATATAAATAAAGTGTGGGCTGGAAGTGCATTTCCAAGCCCACTTTTTAACGCAAAATAAAGAAGGAATAATATAATGCGCAAGGTATTTACCATTTTAGCAGCAACCATGTTCGCAGGCGCGGCATTTGCTGAAACAGAGAACGTAGCAGTTCCGGGTCCTGTGTTATCAGGCGAAGTAGCTCTTACATTCTCACAAGACGCAACAACAGACAACTGGGGTGGCGCAATGGGTCTAGACTTAGGTGTAGATGCAGCAGGTCTAGCAACTGTAGATCTAGATTTTAGTGCAACTGACGGAAACGCAGTTACACTAGATAACTGGACAGTTGGCACAGACGTAAATGGCATTGGTGTTGCTATCGGTGACGACAATGGCGTGTTTGTAGATGCAGAAGGCAACCAAACACTAGCGGCTCCAGCAATGACTGAGTCAGTAGCAGTGTCAGTTGGCGATGCAAGTGTAGCAGTTGGTTTTACTGACTGGGGTAGCGATATCACAGACATCAGCAACATCCAAGGTGCTTATACACTAAGTGACGTAGCAGGCCTTGCAAACGTTACAGCATCAGGTGACTACAACATGGACAGTGAAAACATTGTACTAGGTGCAGGCATCGGCGGTGTGACAGTTGGTGAAGCAGCTATTGGTGGTGCATTAACTTACGATGTAGATGCAGAAAAATTTGCATTTGAAGGTACAGCAGACATTATGGGTTTAACTGCTTATATGAACGGTGACCAGGATGACGCACTACAAAACATCGGTGGTGAATATACATTAAACCTAGGTGGCGCAGAGCTAACCGCAGGTGGTGTATATAACATGGATGCAGAAGAACTAACGCCAACAGTAGGTGTAAGTTTCAACTTCTAAAAAACAGAAGATACACATGTATCAAGGGGCGTTTCGGCGCCCCTTTATTTGTGACTAAATAACAGCATATAATGAGGGCTAACTATGTGGCAAAGATTCAAAAAATGGTGGAATGTTGATCACGTAGTAGATTTAACAGTTGATATGTTTTTATTATTGTTCGAAGTTATTACTTCACCAATACTAATTGTTATGCGACTAGCAAGATATCTTATAGGAGAATACGTCCTTGATAGAATCAAAAGCGGCATAAAACGTATTATCAACTGGTTGAAGAAACAACCTCGTTGGGTAAGTGTTGTTGTGATACCTATATTATTATTCACAACAATGATCATTCTAATCTTCGTGTGGATCTTTGGTGAAGCATGGGGAGAGTTCATAATGGAAGAATTTGGAGGGCAAGATGCAACAGAATGAATATGATGTAGTATTACTCAAATGTGTTGATGGTGACACAGTTGATGTGGACATTGACCTAGGCTTTGGCGTTTGGTTAAAAGATGAACGTGTGCGCATTATGGGTATTGATACACCAGAATCACGCACCAGTGATAAAGTTGAAAAAGTATTTGGACTAGCAGCAAAGAACAGACTTAAAGAATTATTAGCAGAAGGTGGCAAGCTAATTACCACAGAAAACAAAAACGGCGAGGATATGAAGGGTAAATTTGGTCGTATCTTAGGAGACTTTAGAGCACCAGACGGCCGCCTAGTTACAGATATAATGATCCAAGAAGGACATTGTGTTGCATACTTTGGAGGTAGCAAAGAAGAAATTCAAATGAAACACATGGCCAATAGAGAGAAGTTGTTGCGTGAAGGTGTGGTAAGTAAAGAAGAATACGACGAAGCTGTCGCATTGATGGAAGGAAAGTAATGGCTTTTAATACTAGACCTAGTACAATTGCAGAAGTGAACAGTTGGGTATCAAACAGACTAACAAACGTTTTAAACGAAATGAAACGCACACCAAAAGGTACTCCAGAATATGAATATCTTGAAGGTAGAGTTGAATATTTACAAAAGTTTATTGATGCTAGGAATAGTATAATTGGTAAAAAATTACCTGAATCCAAAAGAGATGCTTGGAAGAAAAAACTTGACAAACGATAAACTCCTGCTATACTGAATAGGTAATAACAACAGCAGGAGTTTATTATGTCGATGCACTTAGTTGGTCCTTATATGACCACCACCAAGTATAATCGCAAACAGAAGCAAAGCAAGAACAAGCGTTTAGCAGCCAAGCAAGCAGAGCACGAAGCATGGTTAGAATCAATGGGTGTTGGCAAAAGCACAGCCAAACATAAAAATGAAATACCCGACTATTCAACAAGAGAAACAGTAAAGCTCAGCAACAATATTGCAGGACATGGACCACGCAAAGAGTCTATGGTATATTCAGGCGAGCGGCAACTACTTGGAATTGCAACGATGCACAAGTCAAACATGGTACCAGTATTTGCGGACAAGAAAGAAGATGCAAAAGACATCGCCGCAATGCGCAGAAATTAATCAAACATAAGAGGCAGTTATGAAAAAACTATTGGCACTTCTAGCCGTATGGACAATGTGTTCTAGTGCAACACAAGCACAAGATGAACTTATTACAGAGGAAAAACATCCTGAACACTATTGTATGGCATTGAACATATACTATGAAGCACGAGGAAGCAATCTTGCAGACAAAGCAGCAGTATCAGATGTTGTACTAAATCGTGTAGAAGATACACGTTATCCAAATACCGTCTGTGAAGTAGTAAAACAAGGCAAACAACACCCTAGCGGACAAATGGTACGTAATGCCTGTCAGTTCAGTTGGTATTGCGATGGTAAGAGTGACAATCCACAAGATGAGGATCGTTGGTTTGAAGCGCAAATGATTGCTTGGAGTATGCTGGAGTATAATAAGTATCGTGGTATCACAGAAGGCGCAACACATTATCATGCAACATATGTAAATCCAAGATGGGCAAAAGACTTGCAATTGGTAGGACGAATAGGTGCGCATATATTCTACCGTTGGGAATAGGTTAAATAGTATACGATGATATTAGGAATACTAGTAATGATTACGGCGCTGTCGATCAGCGCCGTTGCTATCTATTATAGCGTAAGCGGATTGGTTGCTATCTTTGCGGCTGCCGCTATCCCCATTATTATTATGGGCAGTGTGCTAGAGATAGGCAAACTGGTAACAGCAGTTTGGTTACACTGGTATTGGCGTAAAGCAGCATGGTGGCTAAAAACCTATTTAAGTATAGCAGTGCTTGTTCTTATGTTTATTACCAGTATGGGTATCTTTGGTTTCTTATCAAAAGCACACATTGAACAAACAGCAGCAGCAGAAGAAGGCATAGCCCAAATTGCTAGAATAGACGACGAATTAGGCAGACTAGACTTTGTTATACAACGTGCCGAAGAACGCATTGTAGAAGCAGAAGCTAGTGTTGGTAAAGGCAATGCTGCAATACAAGCACAAATAGACAAAGAACAAGAACGCATTGACACAGCATATGATAGAATACAACCTGCTATTGATGAACAAAATGCTATCATACAAAGTGCTAGAGATAATGACAAGGATAGAACAAAGCCTTTTGAAGAACAACTGGTCAGCATACAAAATGAAGTTGTAAGACTAGAAAGCAGTGCTAGAGATTATGAAAATACTATTGCAGGATTAAAAACTGATACAAGTGCAGTACAACCAATAGCAGCACAAATACAAACCATTCAAGACCAAATTAGCAAAGTTGAAGGACAAATAGCCAGCGGCGAGCGTGAGCAGATTAGACAAGCACAAACAACCATAGGTGCAAACGCAGACGGAGCAGCAGGTCCAAACACAAGACGAGCAGCAAATGCTTGGATAGAAAACCAACGTGCGCAAATACAAGATTTAAATGCAAAAATTGCACAGCTACAACAGCAGGCAATTGACACAGTAGATACAGAAAGACAACGACTTAGTGCTATTGTAAATGATATACGCAACAATCAAATACCAGCATTGAAACAGCGTGAAGTAGAAATGTTGGCAAAGATTGAAGATGTGCGAGCAGCAGAGTCTCCTATAGTAATACGTGCAAGAGAAGAAATCACACGTATACGAGCCAGTGCTGATCAACAAATAACAGCAAGTAACAATTTAATCCAACAATTACGCAACAGTTTAACAGTGGGTAAAGATCCACAGATTGAAGCCGTAATAGAAGAACAGACACAGAACATTATAGAAGCAAACAATTCTATTGACAAACTAACACAAGACAAGTATACTCTTCAAGCAGAGTATAGAAAATTAGAAGCAGAAGTAGGACCAGTAAAATATCTTGCAGAGTTCATTTATGATAACGCTGACAAAGATGTACTAGAGGAAGCAGTAAGATGGGTAATTATGGTAATCATATTTGTTTTCGATCCGCTGGCAGTACTACTTCTTATTGCAAGCCAGGCCACATTCGAGATGCGCAGACGGGAGCGTCTTCGGCTAGGCTCCGAGGAGAAATTCAATGACAATCAAAGCAATGGTAATCAGCATGATGAACATGCACAATCCCGAAGTGAAAACAACGGATTTACAAAAACCAACACAAACTATACCAGAACCAGCGAAGACAAAAACACTGACAGTGGAAAGGATGAGAGGAATACTTCCGATGATCGAACCACAAGTGATGGAGGAAGCAATTCCTCAAGACTTTCTAAATCCCAACAACAAGCAAGACGATATGAAATAGAAGCCAAAGAAGAGGACGAATCCTATAGGCGAGCAAAACAAGTTTGGAAAGAAGCTAATCCAGATGATACACTTAAACGACAAAAAGAAAGATATATACTGGGTAAAATAGATAAACTACCATGGGAACTAGATGAGTAAAATCAATGTAATTACACCGCCAGATGTGTTACACAATCAAGCAACAAGTTTTTTCTTAATTTGTCCAAATGCACAACTAAGAGCACAATTTCAAAAGATATTAGAAAACTTAGATATTGCATGTAATATATATTTGTACGATCCACAAACAGAAGATGAAAGAAATTATGATTGGTTGTTAAACATTGCTAGGATGGTAGATTACACAATCCTTAATTTAGATGATATGCCACATATAGAAAGAAATCTTAGCAGTTATTTAATTAGTTTGCCTAATACTTTTTACTTGACAAACGACGAAAATACGCCGTATAATATGCTTAGTGTAAACAGGATATATGATTTAGACTGGTTACACGGACAACTTAAAGAGGAATAAATGCCCCGAAGTAAACATAATAAAGAACAACCCGTTGGCGGACTCTATGTAGAAGTGCGCAACAACGATGTGAATAAAGCGTTACGTAAGTTTAAGAAAAAGGTTGCCGAAGACGGAATCTTGCAAGACTTGCGCAAACGTGAGTATTTTGAATCTAAGGGTACAAAGCGCCGTTTGGAAAAACAAGCAGCAATCCGTAGATACAAAAAAAAGCGTCTAAAAGAATTAGACCAATGGTAAATAATAGTGGACGCCATAATGGGTCCACTTTTATATCTTGCTTAATAAAGGAGAAATGAAATGACAAGATTAACAACTCTAGACTTACCTCACTTTACACGTGCCACAATTGGCTTTGACAGATTGTTTGATGAAATGACACGTTCGTTTGAAAACACAAAGTCAAATGGTTACCCTCCATATAACATTGAACAAATCAACGATAACGAGTATATGATTACACTCGCAGTAGCAGGGTTTGCAATGGAGGACTTGGATATTACACTAGAAAAGAATGTCCTAACAATTGAAGGCAGTGCTGCAAAAGCAGACGAAGAAGTAAACTATCTACACAAAGGAATTGGCGGACGCAACTTCCGTAGATCATTTACACTAGCCGAACACATTGAAGTAGAAGATGCTGGTTTGGATTTAGGTATGTTGAATATTCATTTGAAAAGAAACGTACCAGAGGCAGAACAGCCTAAGAAAATTCAAATCCGTACATTGAATACTATCGAAGGCTAAAAGTCTAGGGGGGAGTAACATCCCCCCATTTTAGGAGATAAAATGAGCATAGATACCGAAATTGTATTAGACGAAAAAATTAGCTTAGATGTTAAAGAGCCAAAAAAATGCAAAGTTGTTTTTTTAAACGATGATGGCACTCCTATGGAGTTTGTAATTGATGTATTACAAAATATATATAAACATACTCACGAAATTGCTGTGGACATTACAATGAAGATACATACAGAAGGTAGTGGGATTGTTGGAGTTTATAGCCACGAAATTGCAGAAATGAAAGCAACGGAAACTACCTCACAAGCAAGGAATCATGGATTTCCTTTACAGGTAAAAATCGAGGAAGAATGAGCAAACTCAAAGAACTAACGTGGGAAAATCACCAAAAAGCGGAACGCACAGAACATGCCCGCAAATTATTGAAGGGCATGTCACCTGAAGAATATCACAGATATCTTTACAATCAATATGTACAATATGCAGCACTAGAAAGCATAGCAAATACAGAAGGTGTGCTAGAAGGAATAGAACATATTTCTCGAGCAGCAAATATATTACAAGATTTACAAGAATTAGAAGAAGAATACAACATTCAACGTAACGTAGATTTATTGTGTCCTACTGTAGGTAACTATGTTGCTCATGTAATGGGACTGGAAGATCACGATGATATACTAGCACACATATATGTTAGACATTTTGGAGATATGTATGGCGGACAAATGATTCGCAAACGCAATCCTGGATCAGGCAAAATGTATGATTTTGAAAATGTAGATGAATTAAAATCAACTGTACGAGAAAGACTAAATGACGATATGGCAGACGAAGCAAATCGTTGTTTTGAATTTGCTATGCAATTATTTGAGGAATTAGGCGATGAGTGAAGTTTGGGAAACACTAATTGAAATACAAGATAGGCTGATTGATGCATTTGATGCAACAGGCACAGAAGTTGAAGAGCCAGGTATGGATAGATTCAATCAACCAGGTTGGATTAACAGAGTTTGGCAAAGTGATAGTTATCGTAGAGCACACATTGATGTTGTAGATGCACGAGACAGCAAAGGGTTGTGGATGATGCATTGTTGTGTGTTTCCAAGATTAAACAACAATGGTCCTATCTTTGGTTTAGATGTGATTGCTGGAAAGAAAAAAATTACAGGATTCTTTCATGACTACAGCAGAACAATTGAAACTGATCATCCTATGATTGAAGCGTTTGGTGATGAAGTTAGCAAACTAGAATGGCGTAAAGAACGTGAACTTCCAGAATGGGCAAGAGCTATCTTTAGCCCACACATGGTGGCAGCAGGCAATGTTAGCAAACGTGAAGAACTGGATCAACTTTTGGAATTGAGTTTAGATAGTGTTGATGCCTATTTGACAGATATTGCAAACTACAATTACAGTGCAGACACAGATGAAGTTAAAGCAGCACAGAACCGTTATGCTCATTTCCAAAAACAAAATCCACACACTCCTAAAACTATGACCAGTTTAGGACTTGACGAAGAAGATGTCCGTGTGTTCGTACAAGAATGTTTATTCCCTGATATCGACTAAATACTGTATCAGGAGTGAATAATGCGTTACAAAGACCTAGTTGAATATGAAGATTTAAACAAAGAAAAACAAGAAATTATACAAACTATATCTGGACTGAGTGCTGACAATCAAGACGAAGCTAATTTGCTAGATAGAATTTGGAAAATTTTAAATAGCGGTACAATTAGTACTAATATTGACAACGCATTTAACATTCCGCTATCAGATGAAAATATGGGCGATAAAGAAAAACTTATTGTCCGTCAGGATATGACCAAAATATTTTCAACTATAGAAAGTGATTACAAAACAATGGACAGTCTTCTCAAACGTTTAGAGAAGGGAGGCATTGTTGATATTGCACAACTTTCAAAGCCAATGAACACGTTTAGTGCAGTATTTGGTGATGAAGCAGGTGGAGCAGCCTTTAGGAAATTAGCAGCTTATGGTGTTGGTAAAAAACAAAAAGGTCCAGGTGAATACGGTTTAGCCTGTCTTTCAAATAAAGTTAGACTTGCAGCAGGCGAAGGCGACTTAGAGATAGACGGCATAGGCAAGGTAGAATTAAAAGCAGCAATGAGTTCAAGTGGTGGACGTATTGGATATGGTGGTGGATCACAAAAAGCAAAACGTGCTGTATTAGAAAAGTACAAAAATAAAATTCCTACTGTTATCGGTGCTATTGGACAAAAAGGTGGTAGTTTAGGTTTAGGTCCATTTATGGCAGCATTAAACCAAGATCTACCAACAAATGATCCTGCTAATCAAAAAGTAAGAAAAGGATTGATGCTAGATTTATTACAAATGGATATGGAAGGTTATGCAGATCCAGTTGCTGATAAAGTAGCAACAACAGAAGATGTAGGTCAAGTAGAACTTGCTTATCTAGCAGCAAATTTTGAATGGTACAAAAACAGAGACGACTTTGATGCGCTATTGCTTATGAGTATTCCAAATCAAAAAACTGCCTGTATCAAAAATGTAAATGATCTACAAGCGTTTAGACAAGGCGGTCACGCAGGTGGATTGTCAATCAGTATTATTCCTACGCAAGCAGGGGCAGGACGTGAGCAATGGGCTCAACTTACATTAAATAAAGCAAAAATATAAATAGCAGTATGCGATACATACTATTATTACTTTTCTTACCAACACTAGCCTCAGCGGATCTAGTTCACAAGTTTAAAAATCCAGCATTCAACGGAGCAGGTTATGGTGCTCACGTGCTTGCTATAGAACAACTACAAAAACAACGACAAGACGAAATAGAAAAAGAAGCAGAACGTATTGCTGCCGAACTAGAACGTGAAGCCGACAACACAGTGCTTGCCAAGTTTGTACGTAACCTAGAATCACGTATCTATGCTACACTGAGTAAACAGTTGGTAGATAGTATGTTTGCAAACTGTGGTGAAGGCACTGATATACCTGTGTGTCCAACAAGTGGCACAACTGATATAGAAGGTGCAGAGATTACTTGGAGCAAAGACGAGACCACAGGTGCAATAACATTGATAGTAGATGGGCCAGATGGCTACACAGAAGTAACAATACCAGGACCAGGAGACTTTAACTTTTGAAACACGTAGTAGCAATATTATTAGCAGCAACATTAGCAGGTTGCAGTTGGGTTCCAAAACAAGTGCCAAGCGGATTACGCAGTGAACCTGTTGTGCAAGTTAATCCACAAGAATCAAATCTTAGAGAACTACCACCACTAGACGGTCCAGCAATGACTATTGGTGTGTATAGTTTTACAGACAAAACAGGACAGCGTAAGCCAGCAGACAATATGGCAAGCCTGAGCAGCGCAGTTACACAAGGCGCAGAAGTTTGGGTTATAGATGCACTATTAGAAGCAGGCGGCGGTGATTGGTTTGAAGTTGTAGAACGCACAGGCATGGACAATGTTATCAAAGAGCGTCAGTTGATACGCAGCACAAGAGAAAACTACGAACAAGGTGTAGATAGAAATCTAGCACCAATGAAGTTTGCAGGCATATTGCTTGAAGGTGGTATTGTAGGATATGACAGCAACATTACCACAGGTGGTGCAGGTGCAAGATATATGAACATTGGCACAAGTGCAGAATATCGTGTAGACACAGTTACAGTAGCAATGCGTCTTGTGAGTGTTAGCACAGGTAGAGTGCTGATGAGTGTGGCAACACAGAAAACCATAGCAAGTTATAGACAGAGTGCAGATGCATTCCAGTTCTTGGATATGGGAACAAAAGCAATAGAACTAGAAGCCGGTTATAGTGCAAATGAGCCTACTAATTATGCAGTTAGGGCTGTGATTGAAGCAGCAGTAGTAGAACTTGTGTATGAAGGCGTAAGAAAAGGGCTTTGGAACTTCAAAAAAGAAAATTAAGTTGCTAAATATATTTGATAGTGACGGCTATCAGAAACGAGGGCAAAATGAAAAGATCGATCATAACCATGGTCGCTATCTTTTGGGCAACTTTAGGATTCGCGAATGAGATCTACATTGATCAAGTAGGTGACAATCTCGACTTAACAATTACTCAAACAGGCAGCGGCAACGAAGTAGGTGACACTACTACCGACCTTACATTGGCAGGTAGCAATATGACCTTCAGCATAACTCAAACAGGTGATAACAACCAAATTGATGCAGTCATCAAAGGCGCAACGTACACAGGTACTTGGGCATTCACAGGTGACAGCAACACGGTTGATTTGCTGTGTTCGAGCACCACAACAGGCGATTGTGATACTGTAACAGTTAACATTACAGTAGGTGCTAACACTACGGGCGGTGCAGACAATAACGTATTCCAAATCTACATGGGAGAAACATCAGGCGCAGATGTTGACAACATGGTAGCAGCATTCACAGTCGACGGTGACGGCAACGTTATTGATGTAGCGAGCAGCAGTGCAGACAGCGACATCACTGTAACAGTTGATAATACTGCAACAAGCAGCACTACAACTTATACAGATGCAACCACAAGTTTAAGTACACAGGCTGGCGGTAACTATATTGATATTGACCAAAGCGAAGGTGGCGTATCAGGTCACAGCATTACATTAGACATAACTGGAGGTGGCGGACACTTCGACATTGATCAAGCCGGATTAAATGACAGCACAATCGATGCTACATTTGACGGTGACGATGCAGATGTATCCATATCACAGAACGACTAATGTTTAGACTAGCACTGATTGCTAGTTTAATAGCAACAACGGCTTGGGGCAGTGTAGGTGAAATAACCGCAAGCACTGGCCCAGGCCAAATCAAAAGAGAAACAGAAAAATTTGAAGGTGGTGTAGGCACTGATCTTGAAATGCAAGACACTATCACCACACAGAACGGTGCTTGGCAACTGGAGTTCATAGATGAAACTAGAGTTGATGTCACCGAACATAGCCGTATGGTTATAGATGAGTTTATATATGATCCTGCTACAAAAACTGGCGCATTGTCAATGAAGGCAACACTAGGCGCAGTTAGATATGCGTCAGGACAGATAGCAAAAAATTCAAGACAAAGAGTTAATATTAGAACACCAAGTGCTACAATCAACGTGCGAGGCACAGACTTTATGATGATTGTAGATGAAGTAGGCGGATCAATGATAACACTGCTACCAAGTTGTGATAACACGGGTGCTTGTGTGGTAGGAGAGATTGCAGTTGAAAGCGAAGTAGGACAGGTTATTATGAACCAAGCGTTCCAAACAACGGTTGTTCCTGATCCATACAGCAAGCCTGCAAATCCTTTGATAATAGACTTGCCCAGTAACTTGCTAAGAGCAATGTTGATTGTGCGTAAGAAACAGCCATATGATGAAGAACTAGAACGCATACAACCAAAAACGGATATATTAGACATAGACTTTTTGGCATTTGACGAGTTAGACAGTGATCCACTTGTGGAAAGCATCAAACGCATATGGATTACAGATTTGGATAATATGACATACTTGAAAGAAGTATGGACAGATGAAATGGAAGAACAACTTAGAGAAATTTTAGCAAAATGGATTGACGAACTGAACGCACAACAAACAGAAATATTTGTGAGTAGAACACTGGGTATGGATCCTGAAACAGGAATAGTTTATGATGAGGAACCACCTAAAAATATTGTACAAAGACAAGAACAAGATTTACACTTTTTTAGTTTGAAACTAGATGACGGGGAGGGTTATACAATTGATATGCACCAAGAATACTTTAGCGAGTATGGCTATCGTGTTGGTATGGGCGGCTACAGCACTATTACCATCATACAGCAAAGCCAATGAAATAACCATCAGTCAAATAGGCGACGATCTTACAATGGATATTGAGCAAACTGGTGAGGATCAAGTTATCAAAAAGAAACTGAGCACCAGTAAAATAGATGGTGATCGTGTGACATTTATAGCAAGACAACCCAAAAGCGATAATGTAATAGAATACGATCAACTCACAGGTGATGACAACTACTTTGGATTCTATCAAGGTGAAAACATTTATGGTTGGCAGGCAGACGGCACTCACGGAAACAACAACTACATTGGAATAAATGTAGAAGGTAGCGATAACACAGTCAGACATCAACAACTACACAACTGGCACGATGTCAATACAGACATACAAGGCGATGGTAATACAGTTTGGAGTAATCAACAAAACTGGGGTGCTAAAACCATAAACCTCACAATAAACAATGATGACAACACAGTCAATATAGATCAAAGAGGCGGCGGCTCGACAGCAAATCACACTGCTACAATAACACTAGATGGCACCTATGGCACAAACTTGGGTTTAAACCAAAGCGGCAGCACACAAAAATCATACACACTAAATCAGTTTTGCACAACAGCAGGAGGCTGCTCAGTATCAGTAACTCAGTCAGACTAAATACACTTAGAGGGCTCAATGGAAAACGTATTGGTTTACTTCTTGGTGGGATTTATGACAGCGTTTGGCTGGTGGGCTGCCGGTAAGGTTACCACACAGATTGACTCTCACATAGAGGAGAAGCACAATGGATCTGATTTGGGCACTGGCGATTAGCACACACTTGGGTATGGAAGGCGACTACAACAGCATACATCCACACGTGAGATTTTTAGAAGATGGTGGTATAGCAGGCGCATACTACAACAGTATGGAGCGTGTTAGTTTATATGCAGGACATAGACTAGAGTTTGGCAACGCTGGTGTTGAGTTTGCACTGGTAACTGGCTATGATGAAATAGCACCAATAGCACCTTACATAAGAGGCACATATGACTTGGGCAATGTGCGTGGTTTTGTAGCACCAACCGGAGAAGAATGGAATGGTGAAACCAATATAGGCATAGTTTTTGGAATCGAGTATCAGTTTAAATAGCATATAAAGAGAAATCTCAGGAGGGCAATCAATGAGATCAATAGTAGGGGCAGGTCTGCTGGCCGTGTTGCTGAGTACAACAGCAATAGCAGACACAAGTAGTATCAACTCAGATCTACAATCAGGTACAGACACATTTGGCATACTTGAAAATGATTATGTTCGTGCAGGTGTCAATGGTTTGTCAGGTACGTTAGGTTCAGGTGGAAATACATCACCTGGCTTGCTATATGATAGCACAGGCACAGGAACATTCAATACAAGTTATGACTACTTAACACCAGGATCACCATTTGATGGTTGGAGTGTTATGATTGACGGTACAAACTATACCAACAACAATTCAGGTACAAGAGACGTGACTGGTATGTTATACACTGATACAAACATAGGGCTAGTAGATGGCACTGACACACTAACTTGGGAAAGTAATGGAGAAAGAACTGACTTTGAAATAGAACACCAATATTCACTAGGTGCTACAGCAGAACATATTGAAATAGGCACAAGTATTACAATGAAGCAAGATGCTGATGATGTTTGGTTTGGACGCTTTATTGATCCAGACGCAAGAGCAGCAACAGGCGATAGTAGTAGCACAGACAACGTGCTAGGCTACGGTGTTATTCCAGATTCAAATGTTGCGTTTTCGGAAGCATTGAGTTCAAGATATGCTCTAGGCTTATATTCAACAGACTCAAATGTAGATGCTGGTATTACAGGTTGGACCACAGACGCAGATAGTTATACTGAAAATGCGGTAGATGGCGATGGTAGCCTTACAAACACAGGTGACAACACCATTGGTTTAAGTTGGAACTGGACTACAGTTAGCACAGGTGATATTCTAACAGCAAGTTACGCATATATCTTTGGACCAAGTGCGTTTGATGCAGCTGATGCTGCTATAACCGCAGGCGCAGGCGGCGGTGCTGATGTAAGTAGTTGGGGAACACTAGAAGATGTTGGTAGTGCTACAGACGCAGCAGAAGGTGGCAGTGATCCAGTTATTACATACAGTGACCCTGTTGTAGATACAGATTTGCCAGTGCTTACACAAAGTCAAACCACACACGAGTCAAGCACAGCAGACGGAGTACAAACGATTGATAGAGAAACTACAACTATTGTTACAACACCAATGGAAATTATCACATACACAGATGGTGTAGAAACAAGTAGATCAAGCACAGACAGTGACGTTGTTACAACAGTCACAGATCCAGGTAGTTTTGTTGGTCGTGATGATATGGGGCGTCAATTAGCACAACTTAATTTAGGACATCATTTTGATATAAATGATGGTGCTAAAGGCGGCAAAATATCACACGATATGGGCAACGGCTATAGTGCAGAAACTAGTTATTATGGATTCGGAGGAACACTTATTTCTGACACTAATATTTCTGTGCATTATGGACTTAATTTTGCAAATACAACTCTTACCCATACAGATGGCAACGGTTCTCAAGATACTATGCATTTAGGATTTGGGTTAGGCAAAGCATTAGATGATAGAGATATTACTATCAGTGGAGAAATAAATCACGCAAAACATGAAGTATCTTATAACAGAGTAATTGGCGACTTTAGTGCTAGTGCAGAAGAAATTGAACACAACGACACCTGGGGGTCTGTAACTGCTGAAAAATCATCAGGACAAGTTCGTCCTTTTGCTGGACTTACAGTCGGTAAAAGAAAAGGAGACGGATGGGCAGAAACTGGTGATATACAAGCCGCTCAATTTGCTTTGGCAAGTGATGAAGATTACAGGTATGCAACTGTAGGTGTTAATATCGACACTGGTTTGATTACTGCAAGTATATCTAAAGACTTTGGTGATGTTGAAACAATGCGTTTTGGTGTAGGTTTTGATAAACACATAAACGAAAAGGTTAGTTTTGCAGCAAACGCAAATAGAATAACAGAAGGTGATAATACAAGCACAAGATTGAGTGCTGGTATAAAAATTTCGTTTTAAGTGATAGTTTTATGGCCCTCATTGGATAAATACCTTTGAGGGCTATATTATGAAATATTTTTTATTATTTGTCGTGCTGGCATTTCCAGCGATGGCGGCAGCAAACGAGGGTT
>Ga0213867_1000078_pt1 | contig 41571 bp, 29 predicted proteins | sample PICome_12_FD_160120 | JGI IMG/M metagenome (GOLD analysis project Ga0213867, IMG submission 160120) | Coastal seawater microbial communities near Pivers Island, North Carolina, United States - PICO540 | ecosystem: Environmental > Aquatic > Marine > Coastal | place: USA: North Carolina... | reverse complement strand
AAGGTGGATTAAGATATAACAGTACATTTAATACGTTAGAAGGATTAGAAGTTGCTGGTAGTGTATCACTTGATGGTATTTACGATACTGACAGAGATACGTATTTAGATCTTAGTAATAATCAATTTAATTTTGTTACAGCAGGACAAACTAATCATACACTTAACGGAACATTGATTGAATCAGGAGGCTTTAGTTCAGATCATAAATTTAGTATTGATGGAAATATAGTGTCAAGTGATGAGGTTAACGGTACAAGTGTACTTAGATCTAATGGTACTGGATTTACCGAAATTGAACAGATAAAATTTAGAGATAGTGAACTTTGGAATACTTCCGCTAATAACTTTACTTTAAACTTAACTAATACAACAGGTAATGCTTTCTTAAAAATTGACAACACAAGCGGTATGGTTGTACCGCAAGGTACTACAGCACAGCGTCCTGCATCACCAGAAGTTGGGCATACTAGGTACAATTTAACACTAGAATATCTCGAAACTTGGAACGGATCTAACTGGATTAATGCGGCTGGAGAAGTTGAAAGTATCGAATCATCTGACGTTGAACAATTAGCCTACGTATTCAACCTTATACTAGACTAATTTTCTTTTTAAGCTAAATAATAGTAACGCATCACAGAGGGTAGACCAACCCGATGCTGGACAAACTGTGGTTAGCCGGCAAAGAACAATATGTTGAAAATTTGGCTAGAGGGACAGGATCCCCGTATTAGGAGAGAAGATGGCAATTGGTCGCATATCGGGTCCTCTCTTAAAGGAAAACCTCCTACGTAATGGGACGGATTTAGCCTTTGAGACAGACTTATTATACTTAGATGTAACAAACCGTCGAATCGGTGTTAAAACTACCAATCCTCAATACGCATTAGATGTTGCAGGCGTTGCCAGAGTAACAGATCTAGAAATTACAAATACTACTTTCCAAGTTGGAAACGTAACTATTAATGGTGCAACTAGCACTATTTCAACTTCCGCACAAGAATTTGCTATTGCAACTGCTGACAATACTATTGTTGGTAATAGAGTTGTTGTAGGCGACTTAGAAATTAATAATACATTTATTGAAAACACAAATACAAATGATGATTTGTATATACGTGCTAACGGTACTGGCGTAATTAACATTGTAGGTAACACAACAGTTACTGGTAATTTACACGCTACAGGAAATATTAGTGCAGACGGAAATATTACAATTGGTGATAGCGACACTGATAACATTTTTATTAATGCAGACATTGCAAGTGATATTATGCCTGATGTGCATAACACTTATAACATTGGTACTGCAACAAAGCGTTGGGCAACAGGAAACTTTGCTAACGTAACAACAAACACACTAACAACAAACGATCTAGACTTTGGTGCTATTGATTTGATCAGTATACCAGGGAATATCATTTACGTATCAACAAACGGTAGTGATGCAAGAACAGGAACACACCCACAAGATCCAGTTGCAACTATTGCAAAAGGATTAGAGCTTGCAGGATTACACGACACAGTTTACATTTATCCTGGACAATATCAAGAAGCATTTCCATTAACAGTACCACAAGGTGTTACAGTAAGAGGACACAGTTTACGTGCAGTTGAAATTGCACCAACAAGCGGAACACAAAGTAATGATGCATTTGTGATGAACGGTGACTCAGCAGTTGAAGACGTTACTATTAAAGATTTTTATTATAATAGTGGAGCAGTAACAGGACATGCTTTCCGTTTTGCAAACAACTTTAGAGTTTATGAAAGATCACCATACATCAGAAATGTAAGTGTAATTACAAAAGGCACAACAACTTCTAATACAGATCCAAGAGGATTTGCGGCAGGTGATGCAGGACGTGGAGCATACTTAGATGGTAGCGTTGCACACGTAGACTCACGTGAAGCAAGTATGCTTTTCCACAGCGTAACATTTATTACACCAAATGCAAGCGGACTAAAAGTTACTAACGGTGCAAGAGTAGAATGGTTAAACTGTTTTACATACTTTGCAGACAAAGGTATTGAAATACTCGAAGGTACAACTGGTCTTAAAGGCGATGGTAAAACAAGAATTAAGTATAGTGGACTATCAGGAACTACTCCTGCCGCTGGACAAACAATTACACTTAAAGATGCAAGCGGAACACAATTAGCACAGTCAACTATTGAAAGTGTTGCAACTAATGAAGTAATTATTGACGGCAGAGCAAACGGATTTATTACTCCATTAAGTAGAGCAAAGAAAACAGTAACAGCAGTTGGTAATGCACAAATAACAACAGCTGGCGCAGTCAAGTACGGCACAGGTATGGGACTGTTTGACGGTACTGATGATAGATTTACATTAACAACAGCAAGTGATTTTGGTTTTGGAACTGGCGACTTTAGTGTTGAATGTGTAATTTACATTGCAGATGATACTGGAACAGAAAGTAAATTTGATTTTAGAGCAGGATCAGATACAGACAACGCTTTACATTTTTATACAGTTGACAGACAACCTAAAGTATACATAGGTAATACAGAAATTATGGCTCCTGCAATTACTTTAATAAACACTACTTTCTACCATATTATGATATCAAGAGTAGGAACTACAATTAAATTATTTGTAGACGGCGCAGTACAAGCAACAACATCAAACAATACAAACTTAGGTACTACTAAGCCATTAGTAATTGGTAACAACTACGCAGGCACACAAGGATTTAACGGACGTATTGATGACTTTAGAGTTAGAAAAGGCGTAGGTGTAACAAATGCATTTAGTAACCCTACAGCACCAACTGTTGTAGATCAGTATACAGTTTTAAAATTAGATTTCAACGGTGACAACGGTTCACAAATTTTAGTTGATGATGATACATTTATTCAAGACATTGACTTCAGTGGTGGCGGCACAGCAACAGGACTAACACTTATTGATCATTCAGATTTTGGCGGAGAAATCAGAAGTATTGCAAGTGCAAGTGTTTACGGTAACTATGGTATTCATGGTACAGGAAGCGGAAGTATTGTATACGCAATTGGTATGAACTTAGCATACATTGGCACTGGCAAAGATGTAACAAACGATAACACAGCAGTAATACAAGCAAACGAAGTAGTTGCTAATAGTGATGCAAACGTTTACTTTAGTACAGTTGACCACAAAGGTGACTTTAGAGTTGGTGACTTGTTTAGAATTAATCAAGACACAGGTGAAGTTACATTTACAAATGCAGAGTTCTTGTTTAATAATAATCAAGGTATTACATTTACTGACGGCTCAAACACAACAATAATCGACGGAACAAAAGTTGAAAGTGGAAATATTAGAATAAGCGGAAATACTATTAGTAGTACAAGCGGCGATATTAATATTAACAGTTCAACAAGCACAATTAATTTACAAGATAATGTTAATATTACAGGTAACTTAGATGTTACAGGAAATGTAACAGTTGGTGGTAATATTACACTAGGTGACGAAGACACAGATACAATTAATATTAATGCAAGAATTGATAGTGATATTGTACCTAATGTTGATGATACTTACAAATTAGGTACAGCATTATTAAACTGGTCAGAAGCAAACATTGGTAAAGTATTTGTTGATGATATTATTATCGATAACGATACAATTACTACTACAGCAAGTAATGGAGATATTAATATTACAACTAACGGTGTTGGCCAAGTTATTATTGACGACATTCAGTTAAGCGGTAATACTGTTGCTAATCCAGGCGGAGATATTGTTTTAGATCCAAGTAGTCAAACTGTAACAATAAGCGGTACAGGAGCATTAACATTACCAAAAGGTACTACAGCACAAAGACCAGGATCACCTACAGCAGGTATGATACGTTACAACACAGATACTTCGGTATTTGAAGCATATACAAATACCTGGAATACACTAGGTGGTGTATACGATCTTGATAGAGATACTTATATTACACCAGAGGTAACACCAGGCGCAGATGATGATACATTACGCTTTTATGCTGGCGGATCACTAGTAGCTGACGTTACTGCACAAAGATTTGATGCAAAACGCTTAGAAGTTGACGATATTGCTATACACGGCAATGTTTTAGAAACAATTACAACTAATCAAAACTTACTTTTACGTGCAAATGGCGGCGGATATGTAGCAATTGAAAACTTTAGTTTTAACGGAAATCAGATAACTAATACTGTAGATGGTGCAGTCACTGAGCTAAAACAACAAGGCTCAGGTTACTTTAAGGTACAGGGCACAGGCGGTTTTGTTATTCCAGTTGGTAATAACGCAAATAGACATCCTAGTCCAGAACTTGGTATGATGCGTTACAACACTGTTGAAGACAGAGTTGAAATATACGATGTAGGTAATAACTGGGTTTCAGTTGCAGGTGCTACTGGTGCTGTTACATTTAACGATGCAGAGGAAATTGCGATTAAACTTGCATTAACAATTTAGGAAAGAAATATGGCAACTAATTTTAAAAATATTATAGGCAAAGAAATTGGTACTCAGAGAGTAGCAGTGTATACAACACCAGCGGCAACTAGTACTACAGTTATTGGTATGAATATTGCCAACTTAACAGGTAGTATGGTAAATGTCGATATTGAAATTGGTGATGAAGCAAGTTCCATTGGGTATATGATTAAGGGGATGCCCCTTCCACCAAATACTGCAATGAAGCCTATAGGTAAAGGTGAAAAAATTGTCCTTGATGCAAGCAATACGTTGTATGTTACATCGGACACAACAGACTCACTTGATGTGATTCTTAGCTTAGTGGAGATAGTATAATGAGTGATACCAGTTTAGGACAAAGTCTTTCAGATATGGTTAACCAAACCGACTCGAGATATTTTTACGGTTTGCGTAGAACGACAGAAGGTGAATTGTTTATTGCAAAAGTTGATCAATTAAAAAGTCACGAAAGCATACAAATTAATGTAGAGGGAGACCCTGCAGAAAACTTTGAAGATTTTCAACAAGGTGAAGACTTTCTTGAAGGTAGAGATGTAAACCATAAAAGAGTTTATACAAATCTAAATTATGAGCAGTTTAGATGGGATAATAGAAGCATTAGTTACTATATTGATGATAGCGGAAATCTAGTAGCAAGAATTAACGAGGATTATACATACCCAACAGGAGTATAACTAAATACGTAAAAGGTAAAGAAAATGGCAGAATTTAAACTTAGTAGAATTAGATTTAACTGGAAAGGTGAATGGTCCGGTGGTAGTGATTATATCGTTGATGATATGGTACAATACCAAGGTTTTACGTATGTGGCATTAAAAACACATACAGCAGGAACTTTTTATAATGATGTTGCAGGTACAGACGTTACACCAGCTGAACCAAAATGGATTAAACAATCAGAAGGTAAAAGTTGGAAAAACATTTGGACTGTAAGCACACATTACTCCGTAGGTAACATTGTTAAGTATGGTGCTAGTATTTACGAATGTACTGAATCTCACACATCTGCCGCTACATTTAGTTCAGGAGCTGACGGACTAGTTGCTGACATCGGAAAATGGACACTAGTTGCTGTTTCATCCGCTGACTGGAAATACAACTGGACAATCAATACACTATATAGAACGAACGACCTTGTACGTTACAACGGTAAAGTTTATAAAGCACTTAATCAGCATGTTTCTGCCGCAACTACGCTATTAGGACTTGAAGCTAACCAAGCAGATTGGACTGTATTATCAGACAGTGACACATGGAGAGCTACATGGTCAATTGGTACACGTTATCGTGTTAATGACATTGTTAAGTACGGTGGTATTGTTTATCAGTGTGTTCAAGGACACACATCAGCAGACTCAATCACACTTGGACTAGAAGAAGATCAAGCTAAATGGACAGTACAAGTTGACGGTATTGAATATGTAACAAAAGTATACACAGACGAAAATGGTGTTGAAACTATCCAGGGTATCTGGCAAGCAGAATATAGATATAAAAAGAACGATATTGTAAAGCGTGGCGGAAATTTAATGAAGTGTTTAATTGGACACACATCAACAACCGGCGCTGGCGGATTTAATACAGACTATGCCGCAAGTAGATGGTCAATATTTTTACCAGGTTCAGAATATGAAAATATTTGGGCAGACAATGTTTACTACCAACCAGGCGACACTGTACTTTACGGTGGTTACATATATAAAGCAGTTACATTTAATGTAGCTTTAAAGCCAAGTCAATACGGTACTGATTGGAATGTTACTTTTGAAGGTTACAATTTTAGAGATGACTGGAACGGTGAAGATGGAGCAAGTTCATTTATAGATTATAAAACAGGTGACTTAGTACGTCATTCAGGTAGCTTATACATTGCTATTCAAGATAGTACAAACTTACAGCCTGATGCATGGCCTGCATATTGGGAACTAGTTATTGATGGCAGACAATGGCGTGACTATTGGGAAGACAACATTGAATACTTTAAAGGTGATATGGTTAACTGGGAAGGATCTTCCTATACTTGTTTACAATACCATCGTTCAAGTGAATCAGCATCAAGACCAGATTTAGATGTAGAACAACCAGATCAAAACTATTGGAAAGTTGCAGTACTTGGTACACTAACTAACAAGTTAGCAAGAAAAGGTGATTTAAAAACATTCCAAGATCAAGATTCTACAGCAATCGATACATTACGTTTACCAATTGGTGCAACAGGACAAGCACTAAGAGCAACTAACGGAATGCCAGCTTGGGACACTTTAGATTTCCAACAAAAATTATATTATGTTTCGCTCAACGGTGTTGACGATGCAACAGCAGGCGGATCAATAAATGCTCCATTTAGAACTGTTAGATTTGCAATGAATTACTTATTAGCAGACGAACCTAACAGAGTTGGTAACGGAGCAACAGTTAAGTGTATGTCAGGCGAGTTTGCTGAAATACTTCCAATTAGTATTCCAAGTAAAGTTGCACTAGTAGGTGCAGAACTTAGAACAACTACAATTAGACCAGCTATACAAAGCCAAGATGTTGTGTTAGGAGAAAAAACTTACTTACATGGTGTTCCACAAGCACAACTTCCATTAATTATTCCATCAGCTAACAACTTATCAAACATGTTTTATGTTAGAAACGGTTGCGGAATTAGAAACTGTACACTAAAAGGATTAACAGGAGTGTTAGTTGGACCAAATGATTACGGAACAAGTCGCCCAACAGGCGGAGCGTTTGTTTCATTAGATCCAGGAACTGGCCCAGATGACACAAGTGTTTGGATTGCAAACGTAAATAACATGCAATACACACCAACAGCAGGTACATATAATCCTGTAACAGGTGTAATGACACTAACATTACCAACTGCACAATACACACCAACAACAGGAACAACATACAATCCTGCAACTGGTATTATGACAATGGAATTAGGTACGGCACATGGATTAGCAGTAGGAGAAGAAGTAAGTTTAGATAACGGTAGTTTAACTTTTAAATGTGCAAAAGATAATTTTGCTACTGATCATACATATCCAAGAATAACTGATCCTATATACGGAGAAACACGTAAAATTATTGCAACCACAGCCACAAGCATTACAATTAATGTTGGAGTAAATCCAGACGGAGCATATGAACATAGATTTCAATCTGCTACAGCTAACGCAGTAAATTGGTCACACAATATTAAAATAGGAAATACTATTACATTAGACGATCAAAGTTTAACATGGACATGTGCAAGTGATGGAAATGCAACACAACTTTCTCATCCAAGAAGCACAGATCCATACTATCAGAAAAACATTTTAATTACAAATGTAAATGGTAATGTTATTACAATGAATGTTGGAATTAGTTCTGAAACATCAGCACACACATTTGTAAGTGCAACAGCAGGCGCTGTAAACTTAAAAAGAATTGCAGGCGGTAGATCAACATATGTACAAGGTGTTACAACAATTGGTGACAACTGTGTTGGTATGAAGATTGACGGCTCACTACACAACGGCGGTAATAGATCAATCGTTGCTAACGACTTTACACAAGTACTAAGTGATGGTATTGGTTACTGGGCAACAAACAGAGGACGTTCAGAGCTTGTATCAGTGTTTACCTATTACGCACACATTGGATATCTAGCAGAGAATGGCGGTATTTTACGTGCAACAAATGGTAACAACTCTTACGGAACATTTGGTAGTGTTGCTGAAGGATTTGATACTACAGAAACTCCACAAACTGCAACAGTTAACAACCAAAGTGGAGAAGCAACAGTAGACGAAGTTTGGTCAACAGGTAGTTCTATACTTGCACTAGCATACAAAAACACAGGACAAACTTATACACAAGCAACAGCATCAACTACACAAGCATCAGGTGTTGGATTAAATATGCAATTTGATGAGTTTAGACAAGGTGCTATTTCAAAAATTGACTTATCATTACCAGATGACAGTACAAATGTTGGTGGTAGAGGATTTAAGTCTTTTGGTAACTCAGCACAAGGCGGAGATTTATCAAGTATTATTTTAGCGGCTTCAGAAGTAAGAACTGCGGCACAGTTGATAGGAATGCGTATTGTTATTACTGAAGGTATTGGAGCTGGTCAATATGGATGGATCCAAAATTATAATCCAGCAACATTTACAGCAACAGTATACAAAGAATCAACTAACCAACCTGGTTGGGACAATATTGTTCCTGGAAAATTAAACGTAACAGCATTAACAGCAACTACAGTTTACTTTTACGAGCCAAGAGTTAGTGTATCAAGTCCAACATTCTCTAAAACAAATACAAGCGTACAAACAGGTGCACTAGATATGGGATACAGTGATGCACTTAGTATGTGGTATTATGCTCCTAGCGGAACAAACGACTTTTATGTTTCAACAGATGGTGCAGTTTGGACACTTAGAGATTTACCAGACTACAGTTTAAGTTGGTCAGGTTTTGCTAAAACTGGTTCGCTTATAGCGGCAGTAGCAGACGGAACAGACAAATTAGTATTTTCAAATGATGGTATTAACTTTGACCATTCGACACTTCCTGCAAGCACAACATGGAAGCATGTTGCGATAGGCGGTGACAACGGAAACACTATTATGGCATTGGCAACAGGCAGTGCAAACATCTATAAAAACACTTTAGAAACAGGTGGCGATAGTACACAAGTTCCATCAGGCAGTTGGACTACAGTAGCAACAGGCGGAAGTGCAACTACTTGGGTAGGACTAGCATACGGAGCAGGTAAATGGATTGCAATCGCTGAAGATGGTACTACAGTTATTTCAACAGACAACGGTATAACTTGGACAACAGGAGCGGCGGTAACACCGTCAGCACCAGAAGTATACAGCGGCTTAGTATATGGCAACAACTGTTGGATTGCTACAATGAATCAATCAGATAGAATCATCTACAGTGATACTGGTACTACTTGGTCAGACTCACAATTAGTAGGAGACTCAGGTAGAGAAAACTGGAAAGTAGGTTATACACAAGGTGCATTCTTAGCAGTAAGTTCTACAGGAACTACACTTAGTTCTGACAACGGATATGGATGGACTATAAGAGAAGTTACAGGAAACTTAACAGCTATTGCTGGCGGACTTAGAAATAACTTGCCAGCTTGGGTAGGTTTATCAAATGCAGGATCAGTTGGTAATATTATTACTGGTGGTGCAACAGCATTTGTTAGAGTTGAAGTTGTAAACGGAAAACTAAGTCAGTTTAATATTTACAATCCAGGTAGTGGATACATTACTCCACCGACAGTAACAGTTGAAGATCCTGAAGAGTATGGCGAGCCGTATTATGTTGTTGATATTAATAACGGTGTGTTACCGCAACCTACATTCTACAACAGAGGTACAGGTTATCAAAGTGCGATTGTAACAATAGCTGGTAATGGTTTTGGAGAAGAATTGCAAATTGGTAACACTATGAAAATTAGTGGATTGAGTATTATTCCAGGACCTGGAGCAAACGTAAGATTTACAGGTAGTGATACAATTTACAGATTGGTTAAAGTTACATCATCAAGTGGTGTAGCACCAAACATTGAAATTACATTCCAAATTAGTCCGGTGTTAGGAAGAGCATTAGCACCTATACACGGTACTGGAGTTACTATACGTGAACGTTATAGTAGCTGTAGACTTACAGGACATGACTTCCTAGATATTGGTACTGGTAACTTTGCTAATACTAACTATCCAGGACTTTACGTATTTGGACAAACAGCCGCTAACGAAACAAGACAATCAAACGAAGTTGTTGAATCAAATGGCGGAAGAGTATTCTACACAAGTACAGACCAAGATGGTAACTATAGAGTTGGAGAACTATTTAGAGTTTCACAGGCACAAGGCGGCGTTACTCTAAGTGCAGACTTCTTTGACTTAGAAGGACTAGACGAGTTAAGACTTGGTGGAATTAGAGTTGGTGGCACACAGGCTGTTATTAGAGAATTTAGTACTGATAACACTTTTGTTGCTAATTCAGACAATATTATTCCAACACAAAGGGCATTAAAACTGTATATTGAAAACAGATTTAACGGTGGTGGATCTAATTTGTTTACAAACAAACTAACAGCAGGTCAGTTAGTATTCGAAGACACTACATGGTCAAACACAGCTGGAGTAAATAATCCAGATTCACAGGCTAGTGTATTGGTTGATATGACTGTTAACGGACCACTAGGCGGTGGTTTAGCCGCATTAAATATGTTTATGTCGGGCAGAACTGAACGAGATGACTTTAACGGATAATGATAAATATGTATAATATCAAGAACGGAGCAAAAAATGGCAGAATTTAAGCTAGGTAGAATTAGATTTATTTGGAAGGACTCGTGGACTACAGGCACGGCGTACCTAAAAGATGACGTAATTAGATACGGTGGACGTACTTACGTTGCAGTGAAGGGACACACTTCCAGTGCTGACTTCTACACAGATGCATCACATTGGAACTTATTCAGTGATGGTACAAAATGGCAAAGTGATTGGTCAACAGCAACATTTTATAAAATTAATGACATCGTAAGATACGGTGGTATTATTTACATTTGTAACACTGGCCACACAGCACAAGCAACACTAGAAGCTGATCAATCAAAATGGGATCAGTTTGCTACATCAATTGACTGGAAAGATAATTGGGTAGCTGGAACAGTTTATAAAGCAAACGACTTGGTAAAATATGGTGGTAACATTTACTTGTGTAACACTGGTCACACTGCCGCGGCTAGTAATGCACTTGGACTTGAACAAGATATTTTAAAATGGGATTTGTTCTCAGAAGGTCAAGACTGGAAACAGAATTGGGCTGTATCAACTCGTTATAAAGTTAATGACATTATTAAGTATGGTGGAACACTTTATGTTTGTAACACCGGACATACTTCAAATGCTACAGCCGCAAACGGCCTTGAAGCAGATCAATCAAAATGGGATTATCTAAACAAAGGGTTTGATTACTTAGGTGAATGGACTAATGTAACACGCTATAAAGTTAATGACGTTGTTATGTTTGGTGCTACACTTTATATTTGTACAACTCATCATACATCAGTTGCTACAAATCCAGATTCACAATTAGGTACACTACAAGCTGATATTGCAAATTGGGAAATTTTTGTTCCAGGACTAGAATTTGAAAACACTTGGAATCCATATGAAAGATATCAACCAGGTGACTTTGTAACTTACGGTGGTAACCAATATGTTGCTAACGATAATGTTTACGCAGAAAATCCAGCATCAAGCAGTAAGTACGATCTTGTAACTTCAGGATTTAATAATAGAGGCGACTGGGGAGAAGATTCATCTAACCAAGATTATAGAATTGGTGACGTTGTTAGACTAGGTGGTTATACTTACCTAGCTATTGCTGACAACCAAGCACAACGCCCACCAAACTCTACTTATTGGTCAAGACTTAACCAAGGTATTGAATGGAAAAACGGGTGGACAACTGCTACATTATATGATGCAGGTGACACAGTACGTGAAGGCTTAATAAGTTACATTTGTATTCTAGCACACACATCAAGCGGTTCAAATAAACCATCTGCAGATGATGGTACATATTGGAACACACTAGCAAGTGGTGCTGAAGAATCAGCAATTACTACTGAAGGTGATATACTTTATCGTTCAGGATCAGGACCTGCAAGATTACCAATTGGCTCAGAAGGTCAAGTACTAAGTGTAAGTGCAAGTGGAATACCTGAATGGAAAGACTTTGGATTAACACCAGATGTTTACTATGTTGCAACTAATGGTGCAAGCGAAAAATTCCCAACAGCTGGCGCAACACTTGATCGTCCTTGGAAATCAATTCGTTACGCTTGTGAGGCAATTGAAAACGGACCTAAAAATCCAAATGCGGCATCACTGTTAGAAGAAAACAGAATGTTTATAGCATATGAAACTGCTAAATGGGCTAAGAGACAAATCATTACACAGACATCACCATTCTTTATTGGTTTTGCTTTTGATGAAGCTAAGTTCCAAAGACTAGCAGGTTTTGCTCTAGACGGTATTGTATTAGATCTTAAAAAAGGTGGAAATGTACATACTGTTAGAGTTGCACAAGCAATGAAAGACAATGTAAGTCCAGATTACTTTACAACAGGTTCGGAAGCACAAAACGTTGCGGCACTTAACTTTGTAATTACTCTAGTAGAAGATGTACTAGACAGTGCTACTCCAGCGGCAGACTATCAAGATTTAGATAGTGTTGCATCAGGTGATAGATACTTACAAATCAAAGACGCTACAAGAGTTGAAGAACCAGGTGCATTAGCAGAATTAACAGCAAGTATGGCTATTATTACATCAGCTGTTTCACTAGGTGCAGGTTATACAGTTCCTACAGCAAAGAAAACACACAAAGTTATCTATGTTAAAACAGGAACATATACCGAAGTACTACCTATTAGAGTTCCGGAACTAACAGCTATTGTTGGTGACGAATTACGTAGTACAAGAGTTGAACCAGCAGGTCAACAAACACAGTCAAGTGATACAACATATTCACTAGCTGGTATTTTACATATGAAATCAATACTTGATGACATAATTGAAGGTACAAGTATTACAAGACAAACTGGTAACACACTTACACAGAATGTTAGTAAGCCTTGGAGTACTTCAGCTTCGTCTACATATGTAACAAACTTAGCACAAGAACTATATGATCAAGTTGATTATCAAGTTAACGGAGCATCAGGCGATAGTACTGCACCAACATTTAGAGGTGTAAATGCAAGAGTAGATGACCAAGATAAGTTTGCGGCGGCTAGAATATTACACTTAAACAAAGCGTTTATCGGACGTGATGTTACAAAATACATTAATGTAAACTATCCTTCATACACATTTAACGAAGCAAAATGTGAAAGAGATGTAGGTTATTATGTAGATGCTTTCATTTATGACTTAATTCACGGAACAGGTGAAGGAAGTAACTATGCAACATTAATGATGGGTCTATACTATGGTAATGGTGTAAACGGATCTGCAACAGAGAATATGTACTTACTAAGAGATGGTACAGGTATTAGAAACCAAACACTAGGTGGATTAACAGGAACATTAGGAAGTGCAAACGCTTACGGAACTAAACGTCCATCAGCAGGAGCATATTGTTCACTAGATCCAGGGTGGGGACCAGATGACGATCGTGTATGGATTACATCACGTTCACCATATGTACAAGGTGTAACAAACTTTGGTACAGCATGTATTGGACTAAAAGTAGACGGATCAATACACAACGGTGGTAACGATTCGATTGTTGCTAACGACTTTACACAAATCTTAAGTGATGGTATTGGTGCATGGGTAACTAACTTAGGTAGAGCAGAACTTGTTTCAGTATTCTCATACTATGCTCATATTGGATACCTTGCAGAAAACGGCGGTAAGATACGTGGTACTAATGGTAACTGTTCATACGGTGACAAAGGTGCAGTATCAGAATTTATTGACGTTACTGAGATTCCAACAACCGGTGGTGTAAACAACAGAAAACTTGAAGCACAAATTGGTAGAGCATTAACAGACGGAAGTCAAATTATTCACTTTGAATATACTAACGCTGGTAACAACTATACAAGTGCAACATATACAATTAGTGGAGACGGCTATGGTGCTGTAGTTGCTAACGCAAACGTTGTTAATAACGGATTGTTTGAAGTTAGATTACGTAACCCAGATGACGGATCTAGTTATAACGAAAAAGATACTAACAGTGACGGACTGTTTAATGACGCTGATTCAATTGGTGGTAGAGGTTACTCAAGCAGTGAAAATACTGCACAGGGTGGTAACACAACTTCTATTACATTATCAAACACTGAAACAGCTAACAGTACAAAATACATTGGTATGAGAGTTGTAATTACAGCAGGTACAGGTGCAGGACAGTATGGATTTATTAGTGCATACAATCCAGGTACTAAAGTTGCAAGTATTGCAAAAGAAAGTGATAACGCGGCAGGATGGGAAACATGGCATCCAACTAACGGTATCGCGGCAACACTTGATGCTACATCAGCATACAGTATTGAGCCAAGAATCCAAGTTATTGGCGGCGGCGGATCAGGGGCACAAGTTAGAGCTGGTGTAACTACTGGAAGAATTACACAATTCTACATTGTTAATCCAGGTAGCGGTTATACAAGTACTCCAACACTAACAATTACAGACCCAAGCGAAACTACTGAAGTTCCGTGGCAGTGTAGAATTGGTAGCGGTGTACTAACACAGCCTACATGGACATCAAGAGGTATAGACTTTGAAACAGCTGGTGGAACAGTAAGCGGCGATGGATATGCTGACTTGTATCAATCAGCACAGTTTATGAATGTTTACGGAATGAGTGACGTTCCAACTGAAGGTGCAAACTTACAACTCGATGGCGACGATAGATTCTTTAAAATTGTGTTTGTTAGAGAATTGTTAGGTAGTGCAGGTAACTATACTGCTAACTTACAAATATCACCAGACTTAGGAGTTGAAACTGCTCCAGAGCATGGTACTAACATTACAATAAGAAAGAGATTTAGTCAAGTAAGATTAACAGGACACGACTTCCTAGATATTGGTACAGGTAACTTTGCAAGTACTAACTACCCAGGAACACCGTCTGTTGCTAACGATCCGAACGATGAAGTTCAAGAATCAGGCGGAGGTAGAATATTCTACACAAGTACTGACCAAGATGGTAACTTTAGAGTTGGTAGATTGTTCAACGTTGAACAGTCAACAGGATCTGCGAGCTTGAATACAAGTGCATTTAGTTTAGCAGGACTACAAGAATTGTCACTAGGTGCAGTTGGCTTAGGACAAGGCGGCGCTGTTATTAATGAATTTAGTACAGATGGTACATTTAGTGCTAATTCAGATAACGTTGTTCCGACACAAAGGGCAATTATTACATATATCAATTCACAGATTGGTGGAGGTAGTAGCTCTCTGAACGTTAACGCAGTTACAGCAGGTAAAATAAATATTACTGGTAATACAATAGGTACTACTGATAATAGTCCAATTACCGTAACTACGGGAATGAACTTTAACGGCGGTGTAAGTGGAAGTCCAGTTGCATTTGCTTACTTTTTAACAAGTAAAACATAATGGCTAAATACTAACATAGGAGTAATAAAATGGCATCAGGAATATTAGGATCAAGTGATCTTTCAGCAAATACAAATACTACGATCTATACAGTACCAGCTGATACATATAGTGTTATTACTGTGAACTTTTGTAATAGAGGTACAAACACAGCAAACATTAGATTATCAACAAGTACTGGAGATACACCAGGAGCGGCAGAATACTTAGAGTATGATGTATCCGTTGGTCCAAATGGCGTACTTGAGAGAACAGGTATTGTAATTGACGCAACTAAAAAAGTTGTGGTAAGATCATCTCAAGCATCTGTAACCTCAATGGTTATGGGTATTGAAACAGCCGTACCGGCGGCATAACATAAGGATAGGATAAAGCAATGGGAAGAAGATTATCAGTAGGTTCACCAGGTTTAACTGTCCCTTTTGGAACTACGGCACAAAGAACAACAGACGCAGGAGCTGGCGCACTAAGGTTTAATACTGAGTTAACAAACTTAGAATTATACAATGGTACAGCTTGGTTACCAGTTGGTGTTCTTAATGGCGTGACAGTAACAACAACATTTTCGGCACAATCAGGACAACAGTTGTTCTGTGACACTAACGGTGGCGGCTTTACAGTTACTTTACCAGGCAGTCCAGCAACAGGTGATATCATAAGATTCTTCGACTTAAGAAAAACTTTTGATTCCAATGCTTTGACAATTGGTAGAAACGGTAAGCTAATCCAAGGTGATAGTGCAGATTTAACTGTTAGTACAGAAGGCGCGGCATTTGATATTGTTTATTCGGGCGATAGCTACGGATGGCGTATCTTTACTGTATAAGAATTATTAAGGAAACGTAAATGGCATCATACGCAAGTTATAAAAAGGTTACGTCAGAAGGTATACCAGATGGATCTATTACTAGATCTAAACTGCAACCAGGAGCTGGCGCTTGTCGTAGAACACAATGGGTGTTCAACGAACGCGGTATGCAATGCCATATGTGTGCTAGACATAGTGGCTGTTGTCAACAGGCAAATGGTAGATGTTGTTACTGGTGTGTACCAGACAATGTTTACAAAGTAACATTTGAAATCTGGGGCGGCGGAGGTGGCGGCCCAGGACATACATGTTGTAATTGTTGTTCATTTGCAATTGGCGGCGCAGGCGGAAACTATGCAATTAAAACAATCAACACTAATCCAGGATGTCAATATAGTGTTTGTGCTGGCGGTAGTTGGCCATGTGGTAAATCACATACATGTTCAGCAGGCATGGGATGTAAATCTTATGTTAATGGTCATAATCTAAGTAACTTTTGTGTTACTGGTGCTTGTGGCGGTTGGATGTGTAATGGAGATGCATGGGGTCAAAGACATGCTGTAACAAACTGTGCTAACTGTTTGATTTGTGGAATTTTTGGACACGACTTTGGAATGATGGGCGGTATGGGTATTAAAGCAGGTACAACAACTTGTAGATGTCACGGACAAACAGGTTGGACAGGAGCGGCCGCAGGTATTGGAACTTACGGTGGTACAACTACTAACGAAGCATGGTGTGCTTGTGGATGTCATATTGTTTGGCCAGCAGGTGGCGGCGTTCCAGGAACATCTAGTTACTGTGGTAACTGGGCAAAATGTTGTGCAGGTGGTTCAGGTCAAGGTGGATCTGGCATAGTAAAAATAACGTTTGTATAAGGAAAGAAAATAATGGCAACATACGCAAGTTATAAAACATTAACAGCAGACAACTTCCAAGACAATAGTATTACGGCGGCTAAACTAGGTGCAGGTGCTGGTAACAAATATTGTGTTTGGTGGGTCTATAATGAACGTGGCATTAAATGTCATGCATGTTCAGATGCTGGCGACTGTTGTGAACAAGCAAATGGTAAGTGTTGTTACTGGACAGTTCCAGCTAACACTTCAAAAGTAGTATTCGAAATTTGGTCAGGTGGAGGCGGTGGCGCAGGCGCTACTTGCTGTAACAACTGTACACACTCAGCAGGTGGATCAGGTGGTAACTATGCAGTAAAAACTATTAGTACGTGTCCAGGTTGTACATATTCAATTTGTGCAGGCGGAACATGGCGTTGTAGTAAATCACATACTTGTGTAGCAGGTATGGGATGTAAAAGTTATGTTAATGGTCACAACCTAAGTAATTTTTGTACAGTAGGTGGATGTCCGGGTTGGATGTGTAACGGTGGTGCATGGGGACCAAACCATACACAAACATGTGCTAACTGTTTAATTTGTGGAATTTTTGGAGCAGACTTTGGAATTATGGGATCAACCGGTGTAACAGGTGGACACGGTGGATGTCAATGTAAATCAGCAGACTGGGGAATGTCAGGATCAGCACCTTTTGTAGGTAAACACAGTGCAGGTGCAAACGCAGAAGCGTGGTGTAACTGTGCATGTTATGTTAACTGGCCTGCAGGTGGCGGACAAACAGGACAGAGTTCATATTGTGGTAACTGGGCAAAATGTTGTGCAGGTGGCAATATGGGTGGTTCAGGCATGGTAAGAATAACATTCGCATAGTAAGGATAAGAAATGGCAACATACGCAAGTTATAAAAAAGTAGCAAATGACAGTATAGTTAACGGAACAATTACATCCGCTGATATCGCACACGGTAATGGTAACAACATGGGCGTACAATGGATTTACAATGAACGTGGCATGCAATGTCATCAGTGTGCTAGACAATCAGGTTGTTGTCAACAAGCAAACGGAAAATGCTGTTACTGGTGTGTACCAGATGGTGTAAGTACAGTAACATTTGAAATTTGGTCAGGCGGCGGCGGAGGCCCAGGACATACATGTTGTAATTGTTGTTCATTTGCAATTGGCGGCGCAGGAGGCAATTACGGGTCTAAGACTATTGCTACATCTCCAGGATGTCAGTACAGTGTATGTGCTGGTGGTGCTTGGCCATGTGGTAAAGCACATACTTGTGGTGCAGGTATGGGTTGTAAGAGTTATGTAAACGGACATAATCTAAGTAATTTTTGTACAGTAGGCGGCTGTGGTGGATGGATGTGTAATGGAGACGCATGGGGTCCAAGACACACTCACTTTGGTTGTGAAAACTGTAATAGATGTGGAATTTTTGGAGCAGATTTTGGAATGATGGGAACAACAGGATGGGAACCAGGACATGGTTACTGTCACTGTGTGTATCAGTATTCAGGATCAGGACAACCTCCATTAATTGGTAAAATGACAGTATCAGTAACTAACGAAGCATGGTGTAACTGCGGTTGTCACATTGAGTGGCCAGCAGGCGGTGGAATGCCAGGCGTTAGTTCATATTGTAATAACTGGGCTAAGTGCTGTGCAGGTGGATCTGGACAAGGTGGCTCAGGCGTTGTTCGAATAACATTCATGTAAATGATAAATAGTTTTAGGAGCTGAATAACATGAGAAAAATTGAAAAAACATTTACTTACCCAATTTGGGACGAGTGGAGAAAAAATAGTTTTGAAAACGGAAGAACCGGCACCTTTACTTATAAAGGCCCTGAGTTTTTAACGTTTGAAATAGGCAATGACCCTGCAGATACAGACAACTACCAAAAAGAATCTGGTTGGTGTCTATGGGAAAAAATGGATTTAGAACGTCCAGCCGGCAAAGACATAACAAGAATAACAGTTGATTGTAAAGAAAACCCTTTACTTTGCGAAATCGGTAATGATGATGGTAAAGAAGAAGGTGTATTACTAAGACGTCAAAGAGAATGGAAAGTTCTTTGGGACGCTCCAGACGGTTATATGGATGTAGAGTACACAGATGAATTAGAACCGCGTGATGTATACGACGAACAAAATATCACATATGATTTTGCTACAGAAACATTTAATATTGGGATCCATGATTGGGAAGCTACAGGTGCAAAAATGGACCTAACATGGCAAGATCTTAGAGATGTTAGAGATTCGGCATTGCACGATACTGACGCTAAAGTTGGACAGACAGACGCTCCTGAAGCTATCCAACAGACTTGGAAAGATTATAGACAAAGACTAAGAGATTTACCAGCTTGGGCACAAGCGGCTGGATATGAGCCGTGGCAAGCAGTTATGATGTTTCCAACTGTACCAAAAGATATGCGTGATCCAGACACATCAGCAGATCCTGCAGATCCGTATAGAGAAGGTGCATTTGCCGTTGACGTAGAAGTTGCCGCTCAAAAGGTTGCAGGTAAAAAATAAATTTAGCATTATAAATTAATAAATTAAGGGCCATTAGGCCCTTTTTTTATGACTACCAGATCAGCGTCATGTAAAGTATCCTACCAATAAATATTTGTACTATACAGGAGAAAACATTGGAACGCAAAAAAGCATATTTTATCAACGGTGGAGCAGGCAGAACAGTTGCAAGTATTCCAGCGTTTGAAAAACTCTACGAAACAGATCAAGACTTTATTATTGTTTGTGAAGGCGGAATGGACTTTTATAAAGGACATCCACAACTACATGAATTAGCATATGATAATTGGCATAAAAACCTATTTAAAGATTACATTAAAGACAGAGATTGTTACTCTCCAGAACCTTATCGGATTTGGGAATATTATAATCAAAAGTGTAGTTTAGCACAAGCATTTGATATTGCAATTAATAACAAAGGTATAAGAGATTTACCTGACCCAACTATACATATGAACAAACATGAGCTTGTACAAGGGTATAAAGTTGTTGAAGAAATTAAAGCAGTTACAGGCAAAGACAAAGTAGTGGTGTTTCAACCATTTGGTCGTACAGCTGAAAACATGGGCGACTTTGTAATTGATGGTACTAGTAGAAGTTTTCATTTAAATGATGTTATACGCATTTGTAAAGACTTACGTGATGATTATGCTGTAATTTTAATGAGCGAATTCCCTGTTGTAGTTGAAGAAAATACTAAAGTTCCTGTAGCAGTTCCACAAATTCCAGATGTAAGAGTTTGGTCAAGCGTTATTCAAATTGCAGATCATTTTATCGGTTGTGATAGTCTAGGACAACATATGGCAAAAGCACTAGGTACAACATGCACAAGTGTTATTGGCAGTACATATCCTATTAATATTTCTTATCCTAATTCTCCTGACTTTGATATTATTGACTTAGGAGAAGGTAAGCGTAAGTTTAGTCCTATTAGACTTACAATGGAAGATTCAATTGAACGATTTAACGATGAAGTTATGGAGTTAGATGATGAAAGTTTTAAAAAAATTATTACAAGTGCTCGCAAGCGTTTGGGGAAACCGAGAAGTTATACCGGAAACTACAAACCGCAACAAGAACAAGGCGAAGTTTGTCCAACCCATGGAGTAGTACATGCAGATGGTGCATCACACGGCAATAAACAACAAGCAAAAATCTTAGGTCATACTGGGCAGTAAAATGAGCGATCCTAACTTTACTTCACCTGATAGTTTTTTAAGTGGTATCACAACTGTAATGGATCCTACTGTAGAAAAAATACAAACACTTGATACATGGGTTGTAGATGATTTATTTTATCCGGGATATAAAAAGTTTTTAAATTTATTTGATACTTCTAGCGAACGACATGTCGACTATGGTAACGGTACTTTGTATTACAAAAAGGATATGTCTTACCCTACAGATATAGATCCAAAAGAAGAGTACTTAGCGTTTATTAAGTTTCAGTTACAAAATTTGCCTATCCGTGTTAAAGATTTTAAAAAAGCATGGGGTGTAAAATATCCACCAGGTGCATATAGCGGATTACATTCGCATCAACCTGGAAAACAACTAACTAGTGTGTTATTTTTAGACACTCCAAAGCCAAGTGTAGAATATCCTTTAGCAGGATGTTTAACTACGCTACAGCCAACAGACAGTGAAATTACTTACTTAACACATAAGCCTATTGAAGGTAAGTTGGTAATCTTAGATGGTAAAGTATGGCACGGATCTTACCCTACACTAGAAGATAGACATGTATTTGTTGTAGACTTTGAATATGAAAGTGTAATATGAACCAATATGTATTTAATATCGGGTTTAATAGATCAGGAACTACATCGTTAACTAATGCATTAAACATCTTAGGAATTCCTAGTATACACTTTTCTGTAGACGGATCTGGATGGCATAAAAACAACAACAAAGAGCTAGAAGTCGTTGCAAATATAAACAAAGAGCAAGGGTTAAATTACTTTCATACACTTGATCATATATATCAAGGTTTTAGTGACTTTAACGGAGAGAAGTACTATAAAGAACTTTATAATCAATATCCTAATAGCAAATTTATACTTACTATACGTGCTCCAGAAGATTGGATTAAAAGTGTAATAACTATGGAAAGATCGCAAGGAAAATTTCAGCGTGATACTAAACAAGAGCATAACACATTTAAGCGTAAAGTAGATCGTTATTTTAAGAAAAAGAACGAAATACGAGATTTTTTTAATGATAAACCAAATACATATTTAGAAATGAACATTTGTGACGGTGACGGTTGGAAAGTGCTTTGTAATTTTTTAGGCAGAGACATTCCTAGTTCGCCATTTCCATATGTAAACAAATCAGAAAGTGTAAAATAATGGATATAGAAACTTTAGATACTGCATATCAAGGTGATAAAGACTTTTTCTGGTTATGCTTTAATGGACGTATACCCGACTATTGGATTAGCAAAGACAAGTATCAAGACTATAATAAATTTTTAGAACTATTTGATAATCCGCCTAAGTCGCATGTAGATTACGGTGGTGCAATTATACAATATAACGATGATGATTTTTCATATCCGTATAATGTAGACCAACAAGGAATATATTTAGAGTGGATTAAAAAATCTATAGAAAAGTTTCAATTTAAAAACGTAAAATTTAAGAAATGTTGGTGGCTAACATACCCTGAGAATACTTTCTCAGGATTGCACACACATGAAGATAGAGGACAACGCACAATGACATGTGTTATGTTCTTAAACACAATATCAGTAAGCACAGTAACACCATTAAATGGTAAATTAAAAGCAATTACTATGAATCCTGTTACAGGTGAACTAGTAAGTGATATGATAAAATGTATAGCAGGCGATGTAGTAGTTATGGACGGTAAAGTTTACCATGGAGTATATCCTACATTAGAAGAAAGAAAGGTATTTGTAGTTGACTTTACATACGATGTAGAAATTAACTAATGATAAGGTTCAGTTCTTGTCAGCAATCACTGGGATTGCAAATACATATAGTATATAAAGAAACATAAAAGGAAACAATATGACACAGTGGATTGGAGCAATCACAAGAGGACACAACGGCGGCGCCGTATTATTAAAAGATGGTGAAATTGTATTTTCAATCGAAGAAGAACGTCTAACTCGTAAAAAATATGACGGCGGACCACTTGCCTCAATGATTAAATTCCTTGATTATACAGATAAATTAGATTATCTTGTAGTAGCACATACACAACCATTAGCAGAGTCGAGCAGAATTGACTTTAGCGGTGGTGATATGTATACAGGACTAGCAAGGAAACTAGGATTAATTGATAGAAACGATAATGCTTACACAGCAGATGGCCAACACAATCATAGGCAAGTAATTGACCTAAGTCATATACATCATAAATTACATGCGGCATGTGCATTTTATCGTTCAGGATTTGAATCAGCAGTAAGTGTTATTGTTGATGGAGCAGGCACATTTATACCAATGAACATTAACATGGGTGTATTTAACGAAGAATATATGTCATGGGAATGTGAAAGTATCTTTAATTGTGCATATCCTGATAACTTTAAAACTTTATATAAGCACCAAGGAGGAAACGGACCTTTTCCGGGAACACGTATTCCATATATTCCATCAGACCGTGAAGGTGAAGAAGGATTTCACGAACTTGTACTAGATGATAGTGCAGGTATTGTTAAGGCATACGAAGCAGTAACACAATATTGTGGATTTCAACCTATTGAAGCAGGTAAAACTATGGGGCTTGCTCCATATGGTAAGAAAAATTTAAATATTCCTCCGATTTATACTGACGGCAATGGTGGTAAGTGGCGTACAAGTGATAGAAACATTGTTATTCCTACATATCCAAATGCGGCATTAGTAAATGAAGCAAAATACGAGTATTTAGAAACATCACAAGATACGATTAATAGTAATACTGACCTAACTACACAAGAAAATCGTAGAGACTTAGCATATGCAGTACAAGAAGGATCACAACAAGAAGTATTAAACCTTATTTTTAAAGCAGTTGAAATGTCCGGTAATAAAAACGTAGTACTAAGTGGCGGCTATGCACTTAACTGTGTTGCAAACTACTGGTACCTCGATAAATTAAACAAAGAAGGCATTAAGTTATACGTTGAACCTGTTAGTAATGATGCAGGTACAGCAATGGGTGCGGCTATGTTAGTATATCATCAAACTACAAAAGATAAAACTATACGTCCTTACGCAGAAACAATCTACGAAGGTTTTGAGTATACATATACTAATGAGCAAATTGAAGACACTGCAAACAAGTATGGTGCTACAATTACTGACGCTAATAAAGAATTAGTTGTAGAATTAATTAGAAACAAAAATATTGTTACTATGTTTCAAGGTAAAAGTGAAAACGGACCACGTGCATTAGGTAACAGAAGTATATTGTTTGACCCAACGTTCGAAGACGGCAAGGATTACGTAAACAAAGTAAAGCGTAGAGAGTATTTTAGACCCTTCGCTGGAACAATTATGTTAGAGCATGCACATGAATGGTTTGACATGCGTGGATTAGAACAAACACCACATATGATGTATGCAATGGATTGTCAAGAAGGTATTGCAGAAAAGATCCCAAGCATTATTCATGTTGATGGCACTTGTAGAATTCAAACTGTAACCAAAGAACAGAATAAACACTACTATGAGCTTATCGAAGAGTTCTATAAACAAACAAGTGTTCCAATTATTTTTAATACTAGTTTTAATTTAGGTGGTGAACCACTAGTTGAAACTCTAGATGATGCTGTACGTACACTTTATAATAGTGAGATGGAATATTGTTACCTACCTGAGTACGGCAAACTAATTGAAATGAAGAACTAATGCTGGTAAACTTATATTCAATTCCAGTATATAAGATAAAACTACCGGAGCATGAGCAAGTACAACAAGACTTTGCCGATATACTTGATAAAGAAGAGTATTTCAGTAAAGTACCTTCTTGGTACAGTCCTGTAGATACTACATATGGTAACCCTGATGCTTCAAACTTACCATTTAAAACATTTATTAGATCAGCAATTACTGGATTGAATGAGTATCTTGAAAACTTTAGTATAGACTTAACATTAGACTATAGGATTGAGTGTTGGCTTAACAAGTACAAGCCAGGGTCGTATCAAGAAGTACATAACCATGTAGGAGTTGCACAAATTAGTTGTGCTTATATGATGCACACACCAAAAGACAGTGGTAACTTTGTATTCTATAACAAAGCCTACGACTTTTTCCATCAATCAGGCCTTCCTGCATTGTCGACACAACCATTTAGATACAATAACAGAGTAACCCCTCCGTTAGAAGAAGGTGATATTGTATTTTTTCCTAGTAACCTAGAACATTACGTATCTAACAATACTAGCGACCAAGTACGGTCAACAATTAGTGCTAACTTTGTACTATCGGAGAAACAAGATGATTAAAAACACAATTAACGAAGAAGAAACATTTGCTGTCAACGAAGACTACGACACAAGATTACACAAGTTTGGAAAAGCAGGTGTACATGTATTAGTAGTTGATAACTTTTATAAAAATCCACATTTAGTAAGACAACTTGCTTTAGATATTCCGGCATCTGTTAATAGACGTATTAGAGGAGGTAATCCTGCACTACGAATTAATGCATTTTACGAGCTATCAAGTTTAGCCCAACCATTCCATCACTTAGCATCGGAGTTTTTTCCGGAGATAATGTATCAATACGAACCAGGATATATGGATAGAAGTTTTATGAATGCAACATTTATGATTAATGTCATGCAAACTGATAATTTACCACCTCTTGCACCGCATCAAGACAATCGGTCAGGTATGAATCTTGCTAGTACAATTTATTTAAACAATGAAAATGAGTCTGCGGGTGGCACAAGTTTTTATGAATTTGGCGGCAAACACTTTTACACCGATGAAGTAGTAAACAATGACTTTAATGTTACTATGGATGTTGAAGGAAAAATTCCAGTAACAGAATATATTACTGATAGTTCGCATGATTGGGAAATGATTGGGATGATTCCAATGCAGTTTAATAGGATGGTATTATACAATCAGGCAGTATTACATACTGCATATGTTAAGCCAGACATGTTTGTAGGTGATAACTATAGAATGAATCAGCAGTTTTTTATATAGGAGAATAGCATGGATGATAATTTTGATGGAGTAGAAGTATATGATAACGTATATCCAATTGACTTTTGTAAACAAGTAATCAAAAGATTTGAAGAATTGTCTTCAATGCAGATGACTGCAATACAACAGCAAGGTATTGATAGAAATCAAGACGAACGTATATACATGGATTGGGCAAACCACAATAGTCATTACCATGCAGACGAAGATTTATGTAAATTTTTCTTTGAAACCTTAAACAAAACGTATTTAGAAAAGTATAAAAAGAAATATGAGAGCTTAGGATTATTATTTCAACATACAGCAAAAGGTATGAGTGTTCAAAAAACAAAACCGCACCAAGGATACCACGCTTGGCATTGCGAAAATGCAGATGTACCAACAAGCACACGGGTGTTAGCATACACATTATATTTAAATGGTGTCGAAGAAGGCGGCGAAACAGAATTTCTTTACCAAGGACATAAAATTAAACCAGCTCCTGGTAGATTGGCTATCTTTCCTACATCGTTTACGCATCCACATCGAGGCAATCCTATCTACAAAGGCGTTAAGTATATTATAAGCGGATGGTATACATTAGACCACTAGGAACAAAATGAAAATAGCAGTAGTAGGTGGTGGCACAGCAGGCTTTGTGTCAGCGTTAATATTAAAAACAAGTTTTCCAAACTTTAAAATTGATGTAGTTCGATCTACCAAGATTGGAACTATCGGTGTAGGTGAAGGTTCAACAGAACATTGGTCTGCCTTTATGGATTTTGTTGGTATTCATACAGGCGAACTTATTAATGAATGTGATGCTAGTTTTAAATCTGGTATTATGTTTGAAGACTGGTCTGAAAAACCATACTTACAAAGTGTTCATGAGCCATATGTTGCTGAACAACTAAGTGCACCAATTGCATATGCTAAGTTAATTGGTGAAAAAGTAGATGCTAGAGAACTAACAGGTGAATACCTGTGGAATAACGAAACACCATTTAATAAATTTATGGACGAACGTCCTAATGACACTGGCGTAGCACAATATCATTTTAATACTGCTAAATTAAATGACTTTCTAACTAAGTTTGCAATAGACAAAGGCATTGATGTTATTGATGATGAAATTATAGACGTAAATGTATTAGAAGGCAATACAATATCAACTTTACAAGGCGAAAAGCAAGTATATGACTATGACTTCTATATAGATTGCACAGGATTTAGACGTTTACTAATTAATGCAGTTGGTGCAGAGTGGCAAAGTTATAGTAAGTATCTTAAAATGAAAGAAGCTATTGTATTTCCTACACCCGAAGGAGATGAAATACCAATTTGGACACTTGCAAAAGCAATGGACGCTGGTTGGATGTTTCGTATACCTGTTCAAGGACGCACAGGTAATGGTTATATATTTGATAGTGATTTTATTACAGCTGAACAAGCACATACTGAAGTTGAAAAATATTTAGGACACGGTGTTGAAGTAGCAAAACATATTAAATTTGATCCAGGTACACTGGACAAAGCATGGATAGGTAATGTGTGTGCTATCGGACTAAGTCAAAGTTTTGTAGAACCATTAGAAGCAAGCAGTATTGGTAGTAGTATAAATCAAACATTTCTATTAGCACAACGTCTTATAAATTGTAATCAAGAAACAATTAATAGATACAATCTTGAAGTCACTGCTATTATGGATAATATTAGAGACTTTATTGCACTACATTATATTACTGATAGAAGAGATACACCCTTTTGGAAAGCAGTATCAGAAACACCTTTGCCAGATAGTTTAGATAAAAACTTACGTATGTGGAAATATAGAATGCCAATTGCTGACGACATGACTACACATACTAAAAAAGTTTTGTTTAACGAATACAATTATGCATTAGTAATGCATGGACTAGGATTATTCGATAATGATAGTATTTTAAAACAATACGAAACAATTCCACAAGGTGCAAAGGATCATGTTGAACAATCAATACAACATAAATTAGATTTTGATAAAACAAAAACTATTCCGCACAAATTAATGCTTCAATTGTTGCGGAGACTAACATGAGAGCGTTTGCCTTTGGCTGTAGCTTAACACAATATTTTTATCCTACATGGGCTGACATCCTAATACATCATTATAAACAAGAAGGCGCTACAGTTGGAGAGAACTGGGGACGTAGTGGTGCAGGTAATCAATATATTTCAACTCGGCTATGGGAAGCACATACTGAACATAAGTTTACTAAAGATGATATTATTTTATTACAGTGGTCTAGTTTTTTTAGAGAAGATAGATTCCATATGGGCAAGGGCTGGCACACTCCAGGTAACTTTAGTAAAGCAACAGTAGGACAAGATATTCCTTTTGTACTTAACAGTTGGCGTTACGAGTCTATGTGGCAATGGGCTGACATGGCCTGGGCTACAATGCGTGATTGTGCATTAATAAGCAGTACACATAAAGCATTAGAAAGTTTAGGATGTAAAGTTATATCAACAGGATTTAGAGAACCTACTGAAGGTTGGGACGAACTTAGCAAAGAATTTAATACTAAAAATAAGTATTTAGAATTAGAAGATGTAAGAGCTATATTAGAAAAGTATAAAGATGATATTAAAACTACATGTCCACCAATACTTAATGCACTAGACTTTGGAGTTGACGACGAGTTTTTTAAAACAAGACCAACTAGTATACCTGATCCTAATCCAGAACTTTTACATTTGCATCAGCCTGAAGTACATCCACTTACACATGAAGCGGCAGACTTTGTACAAGAACATATATGCAAATTAAATGACGAAACATTAACCTTTGTTGACAAATGGAAGCAAATACTAACAGCTGAAGAATCAATAAAACTTTACGAATTAGACTGGTTTAACTCTGAAATACATGGCTGGTCAGACGATAGATGGAGACCCTAAAATGAGTACCCCAGTAGTAGGACTAGATAGAGACGGAACAATAAATGTAGATATAGGTACATATGTAACAAAGCCTGAACAGTTTACACCTATTGAAGGCAGTTTAGAAGCAGTTAAGATGATACGTAACAAAGGTTATGATGTAGTTATTTTGACTAATCAAGCAGGCATAACAAAGGGTATAATGGATCCTGTAGACGTTGACATTGTTAACAATTATATGTTAGAACTACTTTGGAATGTAGGTTGTAGGAGTATCAACGGATTGTATTATAGCACATCTAACTTAAAAGAAGACGTATATGCTAAACCTAATACAGGTATGTTTAAGCGTGCCGCGGCAGAAATTGGCGTTGATTGGAAGAATGGTGTGTATGTAGGAGATAAAATTAGCGACTTAAAAGCCGCTGTAAAAGCCAAAGCAAAGCCTATATTAGTACGTACAGGGCATGGCGCTGAAACAGCTAAGAAGTTAAATACATTTGCTAACAAAGACCTTAAAAAACAAACAGAAATATTTGATAATCTAAATCAATTTGCTCATAGCCTAGTAGATTTAACATAAATTGTACTGTTACATATCTTTGTAAAACGATAAATACAATATGGAGCATGAACAATGAATAAACTTCTGACAAATCTTTTCAGTAAAGGTGCAAATAACACCATTCATCTGCCAGACAGATCGAGTTTTAGCTATAGAGGTAGCTGGATTGGGGTGCAATATAATACTGTTGTAGACTCATTTCATTTAGGTGAATACAGTAGTGCAGTGTATCAAATTACAGTAGAATTTGATTCAAACGAAAAAGAGATTATGCAATTATCAGTAGTTGCTAGACCAGATAGAGCTGTTGCAAATATATTCGGACGTTCAAGTATTAACCAAGAATTAGTAAATTTATCTGTCACAGTTGATGCAAGCATAGTAAAAATTAACGCTAGTCCAACGTCAAATATTTACGCTGGTGCGAAGTTAATCTTCCATGCAACATATGCAAAAACAATTCATCAGCTTACTCCTCCTGCGATAGTCGCAGATGTATCCAGTGTAGAGGAATCTGGGGTAAATACTTTTGATGCAACAACTACGTATTTCGATAATACAAACATAACATTTGATAAGGTGTAAGGAATGGCAAAATCAACAATTAACTTAGGTACAGCCGCAAACGACGGTACTGGTGATAATCTTAGAGCAGGTGCTACTAAGGTTAATGCTAACGTCGACGAGCTGTATAACGCTTTAGGCGACGGAACAAATATTAAAGACATCGTCAACTCAAACTTGGAACTTGATATTCCAAACGATGATAACAAAATTAACAAAGTAGCATTTCATGCCGCAACATTAAACCAAATGAACGCAATTAGCACAAGCACATATCACGGTGCAATGCTACATGTTCATGAAGGTGGTTCAGTATATGTTGCACACGCAGGTGCATGGCACAAAATGCTTTTAGATGCAAGTGCAGGAGCCATTACAAATTACACAGATCCTTTAAAGTCAGTTGCATACGTAGGAAACTTAAACAGTTTATCAGATGTTGATACTGTATCACAAGCACCACAAGCTGGTAACGTTCTTAAATGGGACGGAGGCAAGTGGGCACCTGGAGTTGACGTATCATCAGGCGGAGCGGCAGTTGATGCTGGAACACTTGACGGATTTGATAGTTCATACTTTACAAACTATAATAACTTAAACAACAAGCCAACCATTCCTAGCTCGTTGACTGATTTAAGTATTGTAGATGGATCAAGTGGACAAGTATTAGCGGCAAATGGCAACGGAACATTTGGATTTATTACACCAGCGGCAAGTGGTTTACAGAACATTTATCAAACAGTTGATGCTGACACAGGAACAACAACTGCAAACTCAACAACAGATACATTAACACTTGCAGGTGGTACAAACATTACAACTAGTATTGTTGGAGACACTGTAACAATTAACTACAGTGGTGATGCATTAAGTGGTGAAGCTAACCAGAACGCATTCAGTAACGTACAAGCAGATACTGGACTAGCAGAAGCTGATAGTAAAACTGATACACTAACTATTGCAGGTGGTACAAACATTACTACATCAGTAACAGGAGACACTGTTACTATTAATGGTACAGTTCCAACATTTGCAAGTTTATCTGATACAGATTTAACAGGTATAACTACAGGAAGTGTACTAGTATACAACGGAACTAATTGGGTACGCAGTCCACAGACATTTGATCAAACTGCATATCCTGCAATGACAATGTTAGAAGTAACAGCAGATAGTAATAACGGATACAAGTTTAGCCAATATGGTAATACAGAAGATCCTACAATCTATGCATTAGCTGGAGCAACTATTGCATTTAAAATTAATAGTGGAGCAAACCATCCATTCCAAATTGAAACAAGTGGTGGATCAGCATATGATAACGGACTTGTTCATGTTGCATTAGATGGCACACAAACAACAGGATCATCTGCACAAGGCAAAACAAGTGGAACATTATATTGGCAAGTTCCTGCAAATATTAGTGGTAACTATGCTTATGTTTGTACGGTACACAGTTCAATGGCAGGTACTATTGTAGTTAAACAGTTAAGTGCAATATAAGGAAATAGAAATAAATGGCAACAGTAATTAACGATAAGTTTCAAGCACAACACGGTTTTGAGAGTCCTAATTTTTCAGTAGACGGAACTGGTAAATTAACTACTCCTATAATTGATGTACAAAGTATTTTGCTTAATGGAACTCCTTTTGTTGCTTACGTTCCACCAGAAGACGATGGCGGCGATGATACCGGCACACAAGTATCAAATAGTTTTGAAAGTCTTGCTGTAACAGGCGGAATTTTCAAAGTTAACTATTTAGGTAATACAGCATTGTCAGTAGTTAACGGCAGACTAACAATAAACAGTATTGGTGCTATCCCAGGTAGTATTGACAATGTAGAAATTGGATATAATACTCCATCACAGATTAGAGTACATACAATTGATATGGCGGCTAATCCAGATAGTACAGCATCGACTATAAATATGAATGGTGCATCAGTAAAAGGCGATGTAAATATCGCAAACAACGTGGTACTAACTAATCAGCCTACTGTAGGCACCCACGCAACAAGTAAAAGTTATGTAGACGCAACGGCAACTGCCCTTGCTGTAGCATTTGGAGCATAGAGAATGGCTAAGAAAAAGATTTATAATTACAAGTTTTACCCAGGAATTGGATTAAACGACAATACATATCCAAATGCATGGGCATTACTTACCCTAAACAAAGACTTTATACAAAAAGAAGTAGCGGCATGGATTTTACAACAAGTAAACGATAACGCAACAGGGTTTGTAGGTTATACTTATAGCGAATCAAAATGCGAAAGAGATACAGGTTATAACATTGACGCATGGGCACACGACTTAAGATACACAGGTAACGAAGAAACAACAAGAATTTCAAAAACATATTGGGAACAAGATGTTGCACAAGTTGACGGCGACAGACAAGCAGAAATAAAAGCAAAAGAATTTACACGCGACTTAATTGTTAATCACGTATTCAATAACAGTCCACAGTCAACACCATACCAAGGAAATGTTGCACAAGTAACAAATAGTACTAACGCTGAAAATGCGGCAGGTACAGTAATACAAACACTTTCGGGTATTGTTATTGACGTATTAACAACTGGTACAAGTGCATTACCAACATTTGTGCGTAAAGGCCTAGGACATGTTAGATTCCAAGGTAACTATGACGCTAGTGATTTATTAATTGTAACTAACACAACTAAAACAGAAGTTATCTACAACTTTACAGATGCACTTAAAGGTGGTAAAGTAACAAGAGTAGATGATGTTACACCAAGAGATTCAAGCGGATATGTACCTAAGTATGACAGTACATCATCAAATGAAAATGCAGATGCTGACTTTCCTAAGTACTTACAAACAACAGACGCTGTTACAATATTAGATTTAACACATAATACATCAGCACATTCAGAAACAGACGAATTACAAATCTTTATTGATTCACCAGAGCAAATAACAAGACCATATGACTTTGGATCAGACGCTATTGAACGTATGCGTATTGCTCCTCCGTTAAGTATGCTTGACGCTGACTTTGAATACGGCTTACAGCCAACTAAATGGTCGGCTATTGGAATGATGCGTGGTTATCCAAGTGTATACGAATTGCCAGGTACTGATACACAAGTACTAAGTGTTGTTACAGATGCTTCAGCAGGTACAGCAGGAATTGGTGCTTCAAAAATTACAGTTACAACAATTGGTGCACACGGCTTTGAAGCTGGTACTCCGATTACAATTAAAGCACTAGAAGATAGTGTAGGCGGCGCGGCAAGATCAGAAGGTTCTTTTATTATTGATGCTATTCCAACTACAACAACATTTACATACTACGCTAAAGCAAAAGTTGGTACAACAAACGGTGAAGTACTTTCAACATCTTACACACAGTTACGTAAAGGTGCGTTCTATACTGGTGCAAGTGTTGGACAGCCATTGTTTACAGTTTTTAGTAATGGTACAAATGGTACTATGACGCTAAGTTTAGCGGCACAAGTTAGCGAAAACAGATTAGCATTTACAGGCGATGTACCAGAAGTTGGTGCTCCAATTGCTAACGCGGCATTTCCAACAGGAACACAGGTTACAGCGATTGCAAGTACACCAGGTGGAACAGCGTTACCACTAAATTTAACACAAGATATTAATATTGGAAATACAGATATTGAAGTTTCAAGTACAACAGGTATTGTTGTAGGACTAGCGGCTGATAACGGTAGTGGAGATGCTATTTTTGTTAACAACATTGCAGGAACTACAATTAGTATGAGTGGTGCATTTACAAGTGCAATTACAAGAAACACAGAAACATATACAGGTGTTACAGGAGCAATTACAGCACCAGCAGGTACAAACGCACAATTTACAATTTCAAGAACTGGCACAGCATATGCAGTAGACGCAATTAGCCAAGCAGGATCAGGATATAAAGCAGGCGACAGACTATTAGTCACAGGTGATAACTTAGGCGGAACTACACCTGCACATGATGCAACAATATTAGTTACAGCAGTTGGTGGAACAGGAAATGTTACAACAGCAACAGTAAGTGGAACTGCACTAAGTGGAACTATTACATACACAGGTCCAGCAAATACACTAACACAAAATGGTGGTACAGTTGGAACAACTAACTTTGATGTTAATTATGCTGGCGGCGGATTTACCACAGTAGATGCTAACTCTCCAAACGACACAACAGGATATGCAATTGGCGATAGATTAAGAATTACAGGTTCACAGTTATTGGGTGGAGTTGGTCAAGACGGTAACCAAAATGCTAGTGGTAATGACTTTGTTGCAAGAGTTACAAGTGTTGGCGCAGGTGGTAGTATTACTGCATTAGTACCAGATAACGGCGGTTGGAGTATTGGTACACCTCCAAGTCAAACAAGAAGTTATAGCTTTGGTGGATCGAACCTAGCATTTACAGGCGGATCAGGATCAGCATTTGAATTTGGCATTAACGTAAACGACACTACTTATAGTATTCAATATACAGGCGTACCAGGTACAGGATATACAACAGCAGATACTTTAGTTTGTGCAGGTACTTTATTAGGCGGAGCAAGTCCTGCCAACGATGTATACTTGAGAGTTGTTTCAACAGACGGTGTAGGCGGAATTACTGATGTAAGACTAGAAGGATCAGATGAGTCATCTGTTCCAGTAGCACTTAATGCTGGTGTGTTTGAAGGTAAAACTTTAACAGACTTAGTTGGTTCAGGCGCAACATTTGATATTTCAAATGACGGTACTAACTACACTGTAGCAGTTACAGCAAATGGTACAAACTATCACACTGGTCAAACTTATGTAGTAGCAGGTAATTTAATTGGAGGATCAACTCCAGCTAATGATTGTACTATTACAATTGATAGTGTAAACGGTACAACAGGTGCTATTGCAACAGCAAGTGCTTCAGGTAGTGCTCCAGCATTACCAACAGTGTTTACAGGGCAAGCAGGAGTTAACCAAGCACACGCAGGCACAAGTGGAACATTTAATGTAACTAGAACATCAGGTACATATAGTGTTGCTATTAATGCAAGTGGTAGCGGATATGAAGTTGGTAACGTAATTACTATTCCAGGTAACACACTAGGAGGCGCAACTCCAGCACAAGATGCAACAGTTACAGTAACAGGAAAAGATGGAAGCGGCGGATTAAGCACAGCAACTATCACAGGTTCAGCAGTAGCAGGCGGTGGACTAAGTTTAGTTAACGGTGTTACACTAACAGATTTTACAACAACTACAATTGATGCCGCAACAAGTGTTAATTTTGAAGCGTTATCGACTATTGAAATTACATGGCCTTATGCACACGGAATTGTACCAGGTGATACATTTGTTGTTGATGTTAACTCAGATGATGGGGGATCAAACAATCACGCACTAGCGGCAGGATCGTTTATTGCAATTAATGTTCCTACAAGTAAAAAGATTAGATACAATACAAGAGCTCCAGGTTCTGTTAGTGAATTTGACGGTACGTCAACAGAAGATAGAATCCAAGGTAACGTATACTTGCGTCCAGATTCATTCTTTATTCATAGACCATATGATGGTGGTGTGCAGTTAGGAACAGGCGGACCACAACACGGTGCTCAAGCAATTAGACAAAGTAAAAAATATATTAGATACCAGTCAGGTAAAGGTATTATGTACACAACTGGTGCTCTATTTGCTCCAAGTTACGACATAAGGACTATTACAGCAGATGGTACAGGTATTGGAGCAATCCTTACTATTGTAACAGATGACAATGATCACGGCGCACAAGTTGGTGGTAAGATTAGACTTATTGGAGTTGAATCAGCAGGTTATAACGGTGAATATACTGTTACACAAATCATTGATGAAAGAACATTAAAATGTTTATCAACACGTAGACTAGCTACAACAAATGCTGTACTAGGTTTTGCGGCACAGTTGACAGTCGTTGGTTGGCATGGAGCAACAGTACGCTCAGGTATCTTTGATGATCAAAACGGAATTTATTGGGAGTTTGATGGCTCTAACATTAGTGTTGCACAACGTACAAGTACAAAGCAAATTGCAGGTACTGCACAAGTTACAGTTGACTCAAACTTAATTATAGGTAATAACACAAGATTTAGAGATCAGTTAAGAGCTGGTGATAGAATTGTTATTAAAGGAATGACACATGTTGTTGCAAACGTTGATTCACAAACACAAATAACAGTAACACCAGACTACAGAGGTGTTAACAATGTTGCATCATGTAAAGTAAACTTAATTACAGACAAGAAAGTTTTACAAGAAGAGTGGAACTTAGATAGAATGGACGGTACTGGTAAGAGTGGATACAATATGGATGTTAGATACATGCAGATGATTGGTATTCAGTACAGTTGGTATGGTGCTGGTTTTATTGACTGGATGGCACGTGGTGCTGATGGTAACTTTGTATTCTGTCACAGAATGCGTAACTCAAACGTAAACACAGAAGCGTTTATGCGTTCAGGTAACTTGCCTGTGCGTTACGAAGTTACAAATGAAGGAGCATTTAGTTCACTTGCTACAGATATTACTGCGGATCAAACATTTATACCGGTTATAGAATCTAAATTCTTCCCAGACAGTGGTACAGTATATATTGATAACGAAATTATTAGTTACACAACTATTGATCATACACTAAAAAGATTAACAAACTGTACTAGAGGAACTACACTACAAAACTTCCAAGCTGGTGCTACTAGACAGTACAACGCAGGTCCGGCAAGTGGACACGCACAACGTACTGGTGTTATTTTAATTAGTAATAGTATTACACCACTTATATCACACTGGGGTTCAGCGTTTATTACAGACGGTGGATTTGATGAAGATAGAGGTTACATTTTCTCATACACAGAAACAGGTCTAAGCATTAGTACAACAAGACAAACAGCGTTTTTATTAAGACTAGCACCGAGTGTTAGTAATGCTATTGTTGGAGACTTAGGTGATAGAGAACTATTAAACAGAGCTCAGTTGCTTATGCAAGGTTTAGAGATTACATCAGATGGACAAAATCCAACAGATGATTCAAAGATTTACGGCGGTATTGTTGTTGAAGGTATTTTGAATCCACAGAACTATCCACTCAACCCAGGAGACATTGGTTGGACTGGATTGTCAGGATTAGCACAAGGTGGACAGCCAAGTTTTGCACAGGTTGCATCAGGTGGTTCTGTTAACTGGAACAGTGGTGATACAGCGACATATAGTACAGCGGCAGTTATGGCTCAGGTTACAACAACGGCACAATTAATGCCATGGTGGTCATTTAGAACAAATAGAAGTTACGCATATTTTGATGCAACCAGTTGGGAATCTTCTAACTTATCAGTTGGTGATCAGGTTAACGCAGATGGCGGAGGAAACGAATACTTCCCACAAGGTACTACAATTCAACAGATTGTTGACCAAAGTATTTACGGAAGATATCTAGTTTACTTCTCAGGTAACTCAAATTCAAATTCAAGTAACGGCGCAACGCAGACATTCCAAAAAGGTGGAGACTTATCTAATTCAAACTTTGCATTCTTCCTAAAAGGTGTTTGGGACGCGGCTGGTGCAAGATCAGGTACTGAAATTGGTGATGCAGGTGGAGCTCCAACTAACCAAAGTGATATTACTATGCCATCATCAAGTTATGTGTCGAATATCGAAGGACCATTACTATTTGGTAATCAAGGTAGTGGCGGTATTGAATACTATAGAGTTAGCTTTAATAACAGTTTCAATGGAACGCTTCAACCAGGCGACTTGTACAACTTTAAATTCCAACAACCTCCATACGCACAGCCAGGAGAAACAGTGTTCTCATTCATTGCTCAACCTGGAGAAAGATCTACATTGGATTTAGGACAATTGAAAGAACTTACAAATACTACACTAGGTGGTAGAGGTACTTTCCCAAATGGTCCAGACGTGCTTGCACTGAACGTTTATAAAACGTCAGGAACAGAAGTAGATGCGAATATTATTATTAAATGGGGTGAAGCTCAGGCTTAATCTTTAGGGGTAGTAGTTACATCAACAGCATTATCTTCGGATGGTGCTGTTTCCATTTGTGGCTTAGGCTTCTGACTATCACCAGGTGCAATACGATAATTATCTTCAACGCTATCAGGTGTACTTACTTCAGTAATACTACTTCCAGGTTCCATACAAACTAATTGATGCGGCATTAGCGGAGGATTACGCCATGTCATACCTTCTGTAAGTTCTTGTGATTTATACTCAGCAGTAGTTGTATCAATATAATTTAATAGAAAACGTCCGTTGTTAACAAACCATGTTTCATCTTTTTCTTTATGAAAGTGCATACTAAACTTAGAGCCAACTTTTGCAAATACCATAACTTTACCACAGTATAAATCATTAGTTGCCCAAATTATTTCGTAACCCCAGCCTTTGTCTACCTTACCTTCTAGTCTAGTTGGTTCCATTAATATACTCCTCGATTGTATGCCAATGTCTCATTGCTATAACATTATGTAGTTTTGTATTATCTGCACAAGTGTATTCTTGATATTGACTTTTTAGATGATCTGGCATTGGAATGTATTCAATTTTTGCATCATATCTTTTAGCAATTAATTTAGCAACCTCTTCAACATTAATTGCTTTACTTGTTCCTAAATTAAATAAACCGCATGTATCAGTTTCGTGCATCATTTTTTCATGTACTACAGCAACATCATGTACACTTACACAATCTCTTTTAAATTTGTCACTACCTTCGAAAAGTTTAATTACTCCATCTTGACTTGCTTGCTTTTGGAATTTACTAACTAAACTCATTTGATCGCCTTTATGTCCTTCTCCAGGACCATACACATTAAAATATCTAAAGTTCTGTACAAGCATACCAAAGTTTTCGTAGCCATTTTCATTTAAGAACTTATCAATTAGATACTTACTCCATGCATAAGGTGTTTGCGGATAAACAGGATCTGATTCCTTAAAACTAGTGTTGTTACCGTAAACAGCAGAAGTACTTACAAGTTGAATATTAGTATTATAATTTTCGCAAACTTGTAATAGACGTAATGTAAATTCATAATTGTGAGCCCAAACTTTATCTACATCTCTTTCCGTAGTATCTGATATTGCACCACAATGTATTACCCAATCGTATGCTGATACGTCTGGCACTACATGTTCGACCCATTCAAAGCCTTCAACTTCGTGGTCTTTTGATTGTAGATAATTGGCAATATAGCTACCAATAAATCCTTTATGTCCTGTTACTAGTATTTTCATTTGTACCTCTTTTTACTATTATACTATCTTTAATTACTGTTGTCAATCTTTTTAATTATTGCAGATGTACTATGTCCTTCAACTATAGGGAATATTACAACTTCAGCAAGATGATTTCCAACTACAGTATCAAACGTATAATCGCCACCTTTTACTATAATATCTGGCTCTAAAACAGTCATCGCTTCCAACGGAGTATCTTCGTCAAAAATAATTACATCATCTACAAAACCAAGCTCTAAGAGCAATTCCTTGCGGGTGTCTTGATCGTTAATGGGTCTTAAATCGCCTTTTAAACGCTTTACACTTGCATCGCTGTTAATACCCACTATAAGCCTATTTCCTAGGCTGTGTGCGTGTCTAAGTAGCTTTAAATGGCCAATATGCAGTATATCAAACACTCCATTAGTCCATACAACTACGTCTTCTAAATCAGATTTTTTAAGAATATATGTACCAGCATGTTTTACACTTTCTGTTGAACCACGAACAGCAACCTTTATTGCTTTTTCGTAATCATACCCTTTAGTAAGTGCATATACAAAACTTGCTAAAAAACAATCTCCGGCACCTGTAACGTCTGCTACTTCTAAATTATCAACAGGTACTTCATATCTTTTACCATCAATAGTAGCAACAACTTCTTCGCCGGCATTAGTAGTAATAATATTACCTTGCCAATTGTCAAACTCCAACGATTCAAATTCACTGTAGTTAGGTTTTACCAACCAAGCACCTTCGTAGAACCAAGAATTTTCTTTTGGATCAACAATCACTTTACAATCGTACTTGTTAATGTGTGCAATAATATCTTTTGCTTCGTCTAACACACCTTTGTTATAATCACTTAGTACAACATAATCGTACTGTGAAAAGTCTGTTGATTTTACAAGGTCCAATACGTCTGCGCCGCTGGCTTGTGCGTCATCATCAATTCGTGTAATATAATGTCCGTCACAGATTATTCTAGTTTTAACACTAACGTCTCCGGGTGTTTCAAACATATCAACATCAACACCTAGACTTTTTAAATTTTCATATACAAGTCCTGCGCCACCTCTTGTTTCTTTTTCATCAATGTAAGTTATTACAGGTACAGGTGCTTCTGGGCTGATACGTGTCGATGTCCCGTAGATATATTTGTCGATTATTACATCGCCAAGTACTAAAACTTTCATTACATATTCCTTATATAATCTGTATTGTCTGGTAAGCCTTCACTTTTGTTATCAAAGTCTTGAATATGATACGTATATGCACTGTCACCTATTTGTTCATCATTGTTAAATCTAATTTCTTTTTCAGCAACTTCGGCTGTTAGTTTGCCGGTACCTGCAAGTACATAACTCCACAACGGCCAACCTGCTCCGCCCTCTGGTCTTGGGAATAATGTTGCATTAGGTACTCTGTGTTTACAAACTTCATGCATAGACTTTACAAAGTCAGTAGCTGTTGCACCGCTGTTAATATACTTCCAAAATTCTGTATCTTTACGCCCGCATGTATAATGTGCTACTAAAAAGTCCTTCATTGTATCGTATAAATGAGCATTCTTTTTGTTATAATCATCTACAGTTCCAGTGTTACAGGTCTCTTCTTTAGTTGCTCCTAAGCAACCAAAAACAAAATGTTTTATTTGCATTATTGTTGTATGAATACTTGTTGCCTCTAATGGTTCTGCAAACGCTCCAGCTAGGCCAATTGATAATACGTTCTTAATCCAAAGTTTTTCTTGTCTACCACTATCAAATTTAATATGCCTAATTGGGTCAACTTTACGTCCAATTGTTTGTTCAAGTTCTGCATGTGCTTGATCAGGAGTAACAAAATCATCACAGAATACATATCCACAACCACGTCTATGCTTTGTAGGTATTTGCCAACACCAACCATTATTTTGTGCCCAAGCATTAGTTACTGGCTGGATAATTTCATCATCAAGATAAGGTAAATGGAATGGTAATGCACTGTTTACAGGTAAATTATCCTTATAACTTTTCCATTTCCCGCCAACTGCATTAATTAATATTCTATTAAATCCAGTAGCATCAATAAACATGTCACCTTCTACTGTCTTGCCATTACTTAATTTTACTGAAGTAACGAAACCTGTTTCACTATCAAGTTGTACATGCTCTACTTCACTATCAATATGTTCAGCATGTGTAGCAACTTTTTTGAAATATTGTCCTGCAAGATGTGCATCCATATGATATGCATGATTACCGTTAATTTGCACAA
>Ga0213867_1000077_pt1 | contig 41753 bp, 35 predicted proteins | sample PICome_12_FD_160120 | JGI IMG/M metagenome (GOLD analysis project Ga0213867, IMG submission 160120) | Coastal seawater microbial communities near Pivers Island, North Carolina, United States - PICO540 | ecosystem: Environmental > Aquatic > Marine > Coastal | place: USA: North Carolina... | reverse complement strand
GCCTCCTGAGTGTGATGGCTCCCAACTAATCCTCAGACGCTTCTAGAGCGCGCATCTTAAGAACCTCCTCTAATAAGGATTGTAACAATGACTGAAAGCCTTCCTCCGAGACACACGAAATCGGGAAAATATCTGTATTTAGCTGCTTCTGAATCAGACGCAAATTTTCTGGCGCATTGGGCTCATCCATTTTATTGGCGGCCAGTAAAATCGGCTTTCGCACCAATCCGGGCAAATACAGCTTAAGCTCGTTCATCAGCACTCGATAATCGGCTAAAGGATCTCGACCATCCGTGCCCTCCATATCCAACATCACTAACAGTACTTTACAACGTTCCACATGCTTCAAGAAACGATAGCCCAGACCTTTGTTTTGACTAGCGCCCTCAATTAAGCCCGGAATGTCCGCAACCGTTATCCGCTGATACTGCTCGGGGAACTCTAAAACACCAACCGTTGGAAACATCGTGGTGAAGGGATAGGCACCCGTCTTCGGATGGGCATTGGTGATCAAACTCAACAATGAGGATTTTCCAGCATTCGGAAACCCGATTAAGCCGACATCAGCAATTGTTTTTACAACTAGGCGAAAGTCCCCAGCTTCGCCCGGCTTGCCCAAGGTAAATTGCCGCGGAGCTCGGTTCGTAGAAGATTTGAATTCAGCATTGCCTTTGCCACCCAGTCCGCCTTTGAGCACACAGACTTTGTCTCCATGCTTGAGCACTTCAGCGACTGCAATTTCACTCTCACGATCGACCAAGACCGTCCCAATTGGCACGCGCAAAACTAAATCCTGCCCATTGGCTCCATGCTGATCCGACCCGCGACCAGGTTCGCCATTTTTGGCCTGCCAACCAGGCTTAAAATAGTAGTCCGTGAGATCAGCTACATTGGTATCCGCTTGAAGATATAGATTTCCCCCCCGACCACCACTGCCGCCGTCAGGCCCACCTTTCGGCTCATACTTGGCACGTCGAAAACTGAAACAACCATCGCCTCCGTTGCCCGCCTTCAAATTGACCTTCACATCATCGTAAAACATGCCACTTTCTCCGACGGTGTGGCACACATTGCAACTGCAAAGCGTCCAATCAGTTAGAATCTTGCCAGAATCCTAAATATGCAAGCCGACTATCTGAGTAGTAGGACTCTACTTGTATATGACTGATATAAATGTACTCAGAAATTGGTCCAGCCTGCTTCGCATCCGGCCTTGTCGCGTCTTTCGTCACTTAGGCGAGCAGGGTACATGGCTACCTATCAGGCCTGCTGTCACCTATATGCATACGCTCACACTGGCTTCAGTTTCCAAGCACCGTGCGATCCTATTGCACAATACCCGCTGAACCATCAACAGAAGACTTTTAGCCGACTAGACGCGAACGGATTCGAATTTGCTATAGTCGCTGCCGGTTCACCGAGAATAAAGCTTTGCTCTAAGGCCATAAACTCATAGGCTATTAATTTGGGCATTCACAATGAGCCATCATCAAGATCCCAAAGCATTCTTATTATGGAACTTACAAAAGAATCTCCCTTAGCGGGCGCGATTGACATTGGCAGCAACTCGATCAAACTACTGCTCGCGCATGCCAATAAAGATCAAACCGAGAAGCTCGAGATTGTTTTAAGCGAAACAATCGAAACAAGAATCAGTCAGGGGATCAGTAAAGATGAGCTAATATTCAGCCCAGAGATACAAGAAAAGGCCATCGCGAGTATCCAAAAACTCATCAATCTCGCCAGTGAACAAAACTGCGATCAACTAAAAATTGTTGCCACCAGCGCGGTTCGAGACGCCTTAAACCGCGAAGAATTCGCTCGTGCCATTTTAGATGAGACTGGCTATCCATTAGAAATTTTAAGCGGAAATCAGGAAGCCACGCTAATCGCAAAAGGGCTCCGGCTGGACCCCCGACTTCCCAAAGTTGCGGATTGGACTCAAATGGACATCGGTGGCGGGAGTCTAGAATTAGTGCGCAGTGTTGACGGAAATATTCAGCAAGCCTGCTCGCTAAATTTGGGAGCGGTTCGCTTAAGCGAAAAATTTATCGACAACCCGGAAGCCCCGATTAGCCAAAAACAAGCGGATCTGATTTCAGAGCATGTCACCCATTCGCTGAAAAATAGCGGCTTTGAATTTGATGCAGGTATCAGTCCGCTCATCAGTACAGGAGGAGCCTTTCACATAGCCGGTCAAATTGGACAACAGAATCAGATTTTCGACTTCCAGTCTGGTGATCGGCTTTCGGCAGCTTTAATGGGTCAAATCAAAGCATGGCTGATGCAGCAAACATTGAGCGAACGCAAAATGATCGCAGGCTTGCCCCCCAGTCGTGCAGATATTCTCCCCACGGCGCTCATTACGATTGAAGCACTGCTCAGATACGCGGGCTACACTTATTTCCAGCACTCATACTATAATTTACGCTATGGACTGATCGGATCCATGTTATCCAATTAAGTTTTTAAAGGCTACAATAGATCATTGTTTTATAAAATGCGCATCCAAGAAAGAATTCTTAAGCTCATCGCTGCTGATAAGGATCGATGCCTTGATCGCCAACAATTATCGCAAGCTTTAGTCCAGGTTGGGTTTGATCAAGCTGAATTGCTGCAGCATGTCGACGAGCTACTGGCAAGCGGAGCGCTGTTAGAAACGAAAACGCAGGCATTGCGCATCGCCGAACAGAAAGGACAGCGCTTGGGACAAATCCTATTTCGTTCCAACGGATCGGCACGTTTAATTCCATTAATTGCGAGTTGTGATGACAGCGAAGCGCAACTTGTAATCCACAAGGAAGACACGGGCACAGCCATGCATGGGGATTATGTTATCACACGGCTCCTGAAGCCCTCTAGACGCTTTATAAAAGCCAGGAGAGGGCCACGCAACAGCGAAAACGCCAAAACAAAACTGCGTGTAATCCGCGTAATTTATCGTTCCAGTACAGAAGTGATTGGGACCTTAAAAAAAATAGGACATCAGTGGACGCTGACCCCTGATGACCCTCGCTTTGTGCAACAATTTAGGATTGTCGATAGCGAGGACTCTCAGTTCGACTATGAGGAAGGCGACAAAGTCATCAGCCAACGTCTGGAATGGTCGCAGGCCTCATTGCCCCCGCCAGCGCGCATCCTTGAGTGCCTCGGGAAAAGTTTGAGCCCCGATGCTGAACTGCGGGCAATTCTGAGTAAATATGAATTAAAACAGCACTTTCCTGAGCCAGTCATGCAACAAGTCGAGTCAATGCCAGAACAGGTCAGTGCAGCTGCCTGTAAGGGTCGTAAAGATTGTCGCGGTCAATTTACTTTTACCATCGATCCGGACGATGCCAAAGACTTCGACGACGCACTCTCGATTGAAGCACTACCAGAAGATCTGTTAAAAGTAGGCATCCACATCGCGGATGTCGCTGCTTACGTGCCAGCAAACAGTCCTTTAGATATCGAAGCCCAAAAGCGTGGAAATAGTACCTATCTCGTCGGCAGCGTCATCCCGATGCTGCCGCACCAACTGTCTAATGGACTGTGCAGTTTGATTGAGGGCGCAGACCGCTTGACTAAATCTTGTTTTATCACCTTTGACCGACAGGCTGACATCGTCGAGGTGAGCTTTAGCAATACGGTTATCCATAGCAACAAGCGGCTTACGTATCGTCAAGCGCTCGCTTTTCTCAATGAATCGGATGTATCAAAAATTAAAGCCAGCCCCATGCCCGAAGCACATCAAACGGGCTCCATGGGCTGCTCCCTAGATTCTCTATCCGATACCAAAGTCAAAAAGCTGCAAACGGCCATCATCCAACTCAACGAGCTCGCTGTAAAATTGCGCGCCAAACGCTTTGCTGCCGGTTCATTGGACCTCGAGATGAGCGAGGTCAAAATCTACCTAGATAAAGCAGGGCGAGCGGAACGATTGGAAAAACAGCACCACGATGCCAGTCATCAATTGATCGAGGAGTTTATGCTGTGCGCGAATGAGCAAGTGGCCAAACATATGAAAAAAAAGCGGATCCCATGCATCTATCGCGTGCATGACGAACCGGAGGAAATACGACTCAATGAGCTGCGGGAGACCATGCAACAAAGTGGCTTAAAATGCGGCAACCTAGAACGCCCCCGAGAAATGGCCCAGCTACTAACTAAACTCAAAAACCACCCGCAAGGAGCTTCTTTAAAGGTGCATGTGCTGCGCAGTCTCAAACAAGCACAGTACCGAGCGCGCTCCGATGGGCACTACGGATTAGCTAAGCGAGACTACACCCATTTTACTTCCCCCATCCGGCGCTACTCCGACTTAATTGTACACCGCATATTGGAGCGATCGATTTTTCAAGGCCAGCCAGCAATCAAGCAAAATCCATATCCTCAAACTAAATTAGATTCTATGAGCGAACATCTGTGCCTAACTGAACGCACGAGTGTGGACGCCGAACGCGAATCGATCAAAACGAAGTTACTGGAGTATTTCGAGCGAGAACTCGCACAGAAAGAACTCTCAAAACACACGGCGCTGATTACAGATGTTAAACGGCATGGGCTCTTTGTAGAGTTATGCGAATCCCAAGCTTTTGGATTTTTGCCCGTACATCAACTCCCCAAGGATCATTATTACATCAGCCGAGATGGTCGGGCCCTCAAAGGACGCCAGCAACGATCTAGCTATTCAATTGGCCAGCAAGTTGAGGTCTCCATTGACCGAGTTGATCGGATTAAGCGCCAAATCGATTTTAAACTCACAGAGGAAGGCATCGACAAAAATACCCAAGCACTTAGTGCTCGAGACCTTGCTCGAGACCGCAAAGCTCGGCGCTTTAAGCTAAGAAAAGACAAGCGCTAAAAATTAAAGACGCGCACAATTTCGCTGAACTTTAAATCCGAACCAACAAACAAACCCCCACAAACAACTTCCATTCAACACGATACAACTCAAGATAAAATCAAATCGCGGGCCAGCTAAAATAAAATCATAAAATTTTAATAAAATACCTAAAGTTTAAATCATGCCATACGTAAGTAGTGTTTGTCCGAGGAAGAAATCCTAAGGGCACTCACTAACACTAATATAACCAGAAAGGTACATAATTATGGCAGGTATATCACTCAACGCAGGCATCCGCGCAAGCTTAACTCAACTAAGTCGTACAACGGCTGCTTTTGATCAAACCACAAACCGACTCGCAACCGGAAAGAAAGTTTCCTCCGCGATCGACAATCCAACCAACTTCTTTGCATCGGTCAATTTGAATGACCGTGCTGAAGGCTTAAGCTCACGTCTTGATAGCATGGGACAAGCCGTCCAACGTATTCAAGCAGCTGACAATGGTATTAGCACGGTTCGCAGCTACATCTCCGCGATGAAAGGTGTTGTGAACAATGCGTTGGGTAACACCGACTCGGATGCACGCGCAGATTTGGGTAAACAATTCAACGAATTAATTCATCAAATAGGTACTGCTGCCGCCGATTCTGGTTATCAAGGCATTAACCTGCTCCAGACATCTGGAGAAGATGGCGAATCAGAGACCGTGCAGTTTAATGAGACTTTCGATGAGTCAACGCTCGAAGTCAAAGGGTTTAGTATGGAAGCGGCGAACTACACTACAGCCACTGGTGCCGTTGCTGACATCGCTGCTAGCGACATTACAGGTGTTACCAATATATCTGTAGCAGGTGTTGGCACTGTTAACGCTGCGCTTGTTATCTCGACACAAGACAGTGCGAATGCAATTGGTGTCCAAGGTTATAGCGACACGGTTGCTGGTACTGCTACAGGCGGTGCAGTCAATTGGGCCTCAGGTAACTACAAAACTGAACTAGCAGATGTCATCACCCAGCTAGAAGCCTATGACGAAGAACTCAAAACGCAAGCCAGTGCGCTCGCCAATAACTTGTCGACCATCACGACTCGTGAAGAGTTTAGCACCAACATGATCAATACGCTCACAGAAGGTTCCGACAAGCTAACGCTTGCCGACCTCAATGAGGAAGGTGCTAACTTGTTAGCCCTTCAAACACAAAATCAGTTGGCTACCCAGTCACTCTCATTGGCTTCGCAACAATCGCAGTCGGTTCTTCAGTTAATCGGATAAAGACTTCCCCCATAAATCGTCCACCAGACGAATCAGCGGGCTCCATCTCGGAGTCCGCTTTTTTATCTTCCAGTGTGAACACATCACTCAAAAAGCTAAAAATGCGAATCAGGTACGTCACAGGCCACGCCTGCGCACGCAAACATAAAGCACTGTGATCCTTATACACTTCGATGTGCCTTACGGAACTGAACAGGTGTACAATTAAAATATTTCTTGAAACTATGGCTCAAATGAGGCGCATGACAAAAGCCTGTCATCGCAGCAATATCCTCTACTGTTGCTTTAGACGACAACAATAAGCGCTTCGCCTCTTTTAAGCGGAATCGTATCAGATAATTCCGCAGACTGGTGTTTAAGGCTGCTCGAAATCGAATCTCTAATTGACGGCGACTCATTTGAAAACGATCCGCCAAGTCTTTAATCCCCATAGACTGACGATAATGGGCATGCACATGCTGCAACAAATCACGAATAACAGGGTCTGATACGGCCATTAAATCCGTGCTGGCGCGCACCGTCACACCCGCGGGTGGTACGAGAACGAGTTCAGGGGACACAGCGTCGCCCGCCATAAGCTGATTCAACATATTTGCGCCCAAATAACCAATTTTTTTAAGATCGTAACGCACACTCGACAGCTTGATCGGAGCATACTCGCAAATTAGCGGATTATCGTCGGCTCCAAGGATTGCGATGTCATCAGGCACTCTCAGTCCACAGTCCTTACACAAGTTCACCAACCAAGCAGCATCATAATCACTCTTAGCAAAAATGGCACAGGGTTTAGGTAGCTCCAATATGTTTTTGCCTAAAAATTCTGCGTCTCTTGCGCTGTAAGTATCTAAACGGATACAAGACTTTTGCATATGTTCATGCAAAAAAGCTTCATAAGCCCTAAATCGCAATTGGGTCGCAGGATTTTTTGCCAAGGCAAACCACGCGAAATGCTGATAGCCCAAATCTAAAAAATGCTGTGCCGCCAATCGCCCTATTTGCGCATTGTCAACAACCACCCGAGGTAATGGTAAATCCATCCGCCATAGACTGAGATCAACAACCGGGACCTGCGTTTTACAAATGAAATCCTCCAACGCGCGACTGTTATTTAAAGATGTGATGATCCCATCACCCTTCCAAGCGTCGGGTAACTGAAAATCCTTCAGGATACTGACGTTTAAATGCCAACCCTGCTCGCCCGCATAGCGGGCAATACCCTCGTGAGCAGATTGGTCGTAACTACCAAGGACCATTAAAACATGCTTCGAAGCGCCCATTACGCATTTATACAATAAATTTAAATTTTATGCAATTACCATACATGCAATCCTCTGGTAAATTGTGCATTTACTTAATTTACTTAAAAATCATGTCTATTTCTATAAAATCATCTTCAGAATGTGCCTATGCTTGTATCTCACTCGGAGAAGTGATGCTTCGACTTGACCCTGGTGAGGGGCGTATTCACACAGCACGTCAATTCAAGGCTTGGGAAGGCGGGGGCGAGTACAATGTTGCGCGCGGCCTGCGCCGTTGTTTCGGCTTAAAAACAGCCATTGTAACGGCATTTGCGGACAATCCTGTAGGCCGCCTAGTCGAGGACTTTATTTTACAAGGGGGCGTCGACACTCAGTTCATACAATGGCAGGACTATGACGGGATTGGACGCTGCGTTCGTAATGGTTTAAACTTTACGGAACGCGGCTACGGCATCCGTGGTGCTGTTGGTTGTGCCGACCGTGGCAATACCGCTGCCAGCCAGATTCAACCTGGGCAAATTGACTGGGAGTCCATTTTTGGAGAACAGGGCGCCCAATGGTTTCACACTGGCGGTATCTATGCAGCACTCAGCGAAACCACTCCAGAAGTCGTACTGGAAGCCGTAAAATGTGCAAAAAAACATGGCACGATTGTGAGTTATGATCTCAACTATCGCCCTTCTCTCTGGAAAGATTTTGGCGGACTCAAACAGTGCCAAGCCATCAACAGAGAAATTGCTCAATATGTGGATGTGATGATCGGCAACGAAGAAGACTTCACCGCTTGCCTTGGTTTCGAAGTGGAAGGGGTTGACGAAAATATTTCCCACATTCCAGTCGAGTCCTTTAAACGTATGATCGGGACTGCAATAAAAGAGTTCCCTAATTTTAAGGCGACCGCCACCACACTAAGAGCCGTCAAAACCGCCACCATAAACGACTGGTCGGCGATGGTCTGGCACGATGGCTCTTTTTACGAGTCGATGCAATTTCCAGCACTCGAAATCATGGACCGTGTCGGTGGTGGAGATAGTTTTGCATCCGGATTGATTTATGGATTCCTTACTACGAATGATCCTCAGGAAGCCGCTGATTTTGGCTGCGCACACGGCGCATTAGCGATGACAACTCCGGGCGATACGACAATGGCCTCCCTAAAAGAAGTCAAAAAAATTAAAGCGGGTGGTGGAGCTCGCGTGGATCGTTAATTCGCAAGCATAAAAGCCACAAAATAGCGTACTATGAATAATTTGAACCAAAACCCGATCATCCCTGTTATTGTGATTGAAGATGCGGAAGCTGCCAAGCCGCTAGCCGAAGCACTCTTAGCAGGAGGCCTGAACATTATTGAAATTACTTTTCGTACTCAAGCGGCGCCAAAAGCGATCACTGAAATCGTCAACACATTCCCAGAAATGCATGTCGGCGCGGGCACAGTCGTGACCCCTGAGCAAGCAAAACTGGCGATTGAATCAGGCAGTCAATTTGGCTTAGCACCCGGCACAGACCCAGAAACCATTCGCTACTTCCAAGACCGTAAAGTGCCTTTCATCCCTGGCATCATGAGTCCAAGTGATCTACAAACGGCCTATAAAGCCGGCTGTAAACAGCTCAAATTCTTCCCTGCAGGCGCCGCAGGCGGCCCCAAACTGCTGAAAGCAATTGCGGCCCCCTACAGTAACCTAGGGGTCCGCTTTTGCCCAACGGGCGGAGTCTCACTCGATAATATGAACGATTATTTGGGACTGAAAGAAGTCTTTGCTATTGGCGGCTCATGGTTGGCGACCCCCGCTCAGATTAAAGCCAAAGAATGGAGTCTTATTACCCGGCAAGTTCGAGCTGCTCTCGAACTTGCTCAAAAGACTGCTTAGGCTTACATCAACAACGCAGAGCCCTCGACAAATAAGCTCTCAGGGCTCTGCTTTTTAAATCGGTCGCTAAACTAGAAACAACCTTGTGCACCGCCTACATTAGCCATCCGAGGTCGCTACACCAATATGGCTTTGTCGCATCCAAGCTTGTAGGCATTCGGGTACTTGAACCCGTCCATCCGCCTGCAAATGATTCTCTAAAATAGCCGCTAAAACACGAGGAACCGCTAAACCTGATCCGTTCAGCGTATGCACTGGCTGCGGCTTGCCATCAGCCCCGCGATAGCGAATCCCAGCACGTCTGGCCTGAAAATCGGTAAAATTACTGCAACTAGAAACTTCTAACCAGCGTTGCTGCCCGGCAGCAAAGACTTCGATATCGTATTGCTTGGCATGCGGAAATCCAATATCGCCAGCGCACATACTGAGTACACGGTACGGCAAATCAAGTTTTTGCAATGTACGTTCAACGTCAGCCCGCAACTTCTCTAATTCTTCCATGCTGCTATCAGCATCGGTCCACTTGACCAGTTCCACCTTATCGAACTGATGCAAACGATTGAGCCCTCGCACATGTGCGCCCCAACTTCCCGCTTCACGTCGGAAACAGGGTGTATAGGCACAACGATAAATCGGTAACTGCTCCGCAGCAAAAATTTCATCCCGATAAAAATTAGTCACGGGTACCTCGGCAGTGGGAATTAAATAAAGTCCCTCATTAGCATCTGCGTACATTTGCCCCTCCTTATCGGGCAGCTGACCGGTCGCCACTGCGCTGGCTTCATTCACAACCAGCGGCGGCAAGACTTCTTCATAACCATTTACCTGCGCTTGCTCTAAGAAAAAATTGGTTAAGGCACGCACTAATCGAGCCATCTCTCCAACATAGAATGGAAACCCTGCACCCGTCACCTTTACCCCCCGAACAAAATCGATCCGAGACTCAAACCATGGGATTGAATAATGGGCTTGAGCATGCGGGTAGTCAGCGTCTGGATTCCCCCAAGTAGCCACGACTTCATTCTCAGCTTCTGTTTGCCCAAGCGGCACGGATGGATCTGGCAAATTTGGAATTGTCAAAAACGCTTGCTGAAAAGCATCGTCAGCTTGTTTAGCCGCACTCTCTAAATGCTTCACTCCTGCTGACAAGTCTTTGAGTCGAATGAGCTGCTCTTTAAATTCGGCACTGCCCTTCGCCATGGCTGCCATTTCTTGACTCGCCATTTTTTGTTGCGCACGCGCCTTTTCAGCCTCCGTGATCGCTTGGCGTCTCGCCTGGTCAAGCGAGAGCACTTGATCAATATCACAAGTAAACTTTTTTTTAGCCAACGCAGTCCGCACTCGTTCCGGCTGCTCACGAAGCAATTTTATATCGATCATAATAGAAAACAGTTACCTCAACCCCATCTTAAGCCACCGTCAAGACTAGCGAACGCGATTCATAAGCAAACTTGCGATGAATCACTCACCATTGAGCAAATAATCAAAATCAGACTTACTAAAGCCACCACTGACCGCCTTGCCGCCGGGTTCTTCTACGAGTTGACGAAAGAGCTCTGCTTTTTGAGCCTTTAATTCAAGCATCCGCGCCTCGATAGAGTGCTGCATAATTAGGCGTTGCACATAGACAGCTCGCTTCTGGCCAATCCGATGCGCACGATCACTCGCCTGATTCTCAACAGCCGGGTTCCACCACGGATCTAAGTGGAAAACATAATTTGCACGCGTTAGATTGAGACCAACCCCACCCGTCTTTAGGCTAATAAAGAAAAAAGAGGGCCCCTGTTCATCTTGAAATGCACGCACCAATTCTTTACGTTGCGCAACTGGGGTCCGTCCATCCATCCGCAAATAGGAGATCCCGCGGGCCTTAGCCACCAATTCCATCTGATCCAGACCACCTATAAATTGACTAAAGACTAATGCGGCATTGCCCTCAGCCTGCAGTTCTTCCAACTGATCTGCCATATACTGAAATTTTGGAGCTGGCTCTTCCAATGGCTTCCCCAGCAGCTCTGGGCTAACGCACACTTGGCGCAAGCGCAAAATCGCAGCCAAGGCCACAATCCCTGCCTGCTGCTCAGGACGATCCTCATAAGCCAGCGCGACCTCCTCACGCACTTCAGCAATCGTCCGCGTATAAATTTCTTTTTGCACCGGAGACATCTCCAAGAATAACTCCCGCTCTTCTTTTTTCGGTAATTCTTTAAGCAGTTTATCTTTGGTTCTTCGTAAAATAAAGGGCGCCGAACGGCGTAAAACTCGCTCCGGATCTTCCCGATAGAGCTCCTTAAAATCTTTCAAAACTCCAAAAATACCGGGCACTGTGGTGTGCATCACGGAGTAAAATTCTGAAACATTATTTTCCAGTGGCGTCCCAGTTAGACACAGGGTGAAGCGACGATTCAACTTCGCAGCTGCCTTGGTACGCGCTGTGCTCACATTCTTTAGATTATGAGCCTCATCAAATACGATAATATCAAAGGTATGCGCCCGCATCGAATCGGCATCAATGCGGACCCGATCATAGGTAGTTAACAATACCTGAGCCTGGTGGATGCCAGCATCCCAGGCTTTTTTGCTCAAGCAATCCACAACCTTAACTGCAGGTAAAAAACGCTCAAACTCGTCCAACCAATTAAAAACCAAGCTCGGCGGCACCACAATCAGCACGGATGCTCCCGCCTTGCGATCAACAGCATTCGCTTCAAAATAATTTGCCAAAAAAGCAAGCGTTTGTACCGTTTTTCCCAGCCCCATATCGTCAGCTAAACAAGCGCCAAAGCGATGGTGAAATAAAAATTCTATCCAGGCACAGCCCTGTTTTTGGTAGGGACGTAATTCCGCTTTCAATGTGCTGGCCGGCTGAAAGCTCTGTAAAGATTCAAAGGATTGTAAACTATTGAAGACGGCCTCGACGGAATCGGGCAACTCCAGTTGGACCCCTCGGCGTCGCAACGCAATCCAATCCAGCATTTCCAAGCGAGAAATCTGAAGCCCAGCGCTTGCATTCGCTCCGGGCTCAGCACCTGAAAAGCTTTTACGCTGCAATACCGCCGCGAGCATTTGCAAACCATCCGACTCCCCATCTCCCACTTGAGGCATAATGAGACTGCCGTCCTCTGATTCCAAAAAGACCTGCCCCAAGATGAGCCGCTTCCACTCATCAGGGCTGATCGAACGATCCGCACAGGTAATTGAGGGGTGCAACTCAAACCAATCAATAGCCTGCGCCCCCGCGCCTTGATGACTTTTTAAGTTAATCTTTAATGGGGCGGTCCGAATGGCTTGCTCGTTAAACCGCACGCGTACCCCCATAGCAGCGCACACGGATACGATTCGTTGTAAGACTGCATCACTGTTTTCCTGCCGTGCAAGTGAAATAACCCCATCTACAAGACATCTCAGATCGTCACGCGTGACTGCATCAAATAAACTAAATAGCAGCATTGCCGCACGATTGTAGGGAATTTCCGCAATCAACCACTCAGCCTCCTGATCATCCAAGATCAAGCGTGGGTGTTCTGCGCGCACCCCTCCAGTGAAATCCACAACCCGTTGTATGATTTGCCGCACCACGGTTTCAAACTCATCGCAAACGATTTCTGGAAACTCAGCCGCCACTGCGTGGAGCTCTAAATGCGCTCCATTTTGATGGGCCGAGATTAAACGGCGCATCAGATCCATCAAAGCCCGCACTCTGCGCTTGGCAGATAGCAAAGTTCCGTAAGCTGAGTCCACCAAGCAATTCAACAATCCCGACTGAAAGTCCAGAAGATCCAATTCTAGGTCGCGAACTTTAGCGAATACATCAAATTCAATCCCCTCACGCTCACCAGCAGCATTTTCCACTGCGTGCAGGTCCAAATGAAGCGTAACGGCATCTTCTTCCAACTGTAGCGGTTCAAAATCACGTCCTTTGATCAAATAGTTACAAGTCATCGACTTCCCTGAATTCGTCCCTTGGTATAGATGTTGGTGAGCCGCCTCGTTGAAACTTTCCGGATCCGTAGCGTGTTCTAACGGTCCCAGTCGACCAATGACCGTGCCGTCAACTTTCTTTACCTTACGAACGGTCCCATCCACTAAAATCACATAAGGGCTGCGTTCGATTAAGGCATAGCAAGATAGCGGCTTAGATTGACTATTCAGCACGGCAATAGAACGCCAAACAGAATCTTCAGAAAAATCATAAACAAATTGAACTCCACAGGGAGTTTTACGGAACTTTAAAGCACAGACTTCTCCCTCAATCTGAACCGTTAAGCGAATATCGCGCGCTTCCGCGTTCACAATAAATTCGGCGAAGTCAACCGTTCCCGTATTCAGCGTAAACTCTTTTGCGACTGAAAATCCGTAGTCACCGGAAATATTGACGCCCATCTCTCGCAGAAAATCAATGGGTAAAGCTCCTTCTACCTGAAAATCGAGTACCCCGTATTCACGCACTTCCATTAAGCACAGCTCCGCACTCTGTGCTTCATGCTCCGCATCCACTGCCTCAGACGAGCCCACATCCCGATATCCGAGTAATTTGCGTAATTCCTGAGCATAGTCAGCGGGCATTTCAAAGCCTCCGGGACTTTTCCCTTGAACCGCCAAAAAGATAGCAGCGGTCGCTGCTATCACATGCACACAAGCTCGAGATGCCTCCCACTCATGACAATCGCAGCAATGTTGTATGTGCTCCCCCTCAAGGCGTATGGATACATTGTAAACTCGCATGCCGGAGCCAGATACTTGAGCGTTGATTTGCTGCGACTGGGCATCCCACTCTAAACCCTCGACTGCAAAATTGCGATAAAGTGCCAAGCCTTGTTCTAAACATTGCCGATTTGCAATGTAATAAAGCTCTCCTACATCCAAGCGCTCAAAGTGCGCGAGTCCATTTTTTTGATTATCTTCTGTAGCCATCGTAATCTTTCACGCTTAATACAAATAAGACCTTTTGCCAGCCCAAAGCTAAAAATTAATACCGTCTTTGATTCCAAGGACCGTCCCACAAAGAGAGCTTAGCGCTCTGGCATGCGACAATTGCTTGCCTGAAATCCAATCTGCTCCACACTCTGGCAGCGATTATCTTTCCATCCACACCATATTCAAACCCATGAGTTTAAAAAAACCTGAACAGGGCCTGCTATCGATCAAAGGTCTTATTTTTACGCTGGGACTTATCGCCGCTTCCACAAGTGTGGCGGTGCTCTACTCAACACTTGTCCGACCATTAGCTGATCAGAGTCGCTTGGCACAACAATACGATTTGAATCATTCAAAAATAGGTCAACTGGCCCTGATTCTTAAAGACTATGAGCAGCAAATTTGCCTGACCTTACTGGTGTGGGCCCTCATGATTTTAGCCTACAAATTCAGTTTACTGCGCATTGAAAAGCAAAGTATTGAAAAGCTCGGTTTTTTAGAAACCCCACCACAAAATACCGGGATCCAGCTTGCAAGCTGCCAGTCAATCACTCGCACAACTGCTCACAGACTGAACCAAGAAATGAACGCATCACTACCGCTACAGACACGCGAGCAGCAATTACTCCCCTACGTACTTTTGCGTGGACTCGAGCGCTATCACCTGACGGGCAGCGTTCAGGAAACCACAGAAACCATCATGGGTCGCCTCCAAATCGCTGCAGAGCAACAAGAAAGCGAGCTCTCTATGCTGCGCTATTTAGCGTGGGCCATTCCCTCAATTGGTTTCATTGGGACCGTCCGCGGTATCGGAGTCGCTCTGATGCGCGCGGATGAGGCGCTAACTGGAGATCTTTCGGGCGTCACAGGTGCGCTCGGAGTTGCCTTCAACTCAACCCTGGTGGCCCTCTTCATAAGTATTCTGCTAATGCTGCTGATTCATTTGCTGCAGAGTGGACAAGAATCGCTCATCTTACGCCTACAAACCATTTGTCGTGAAAAATTTTTAGATAAATTAATGGATCGCTCAGAGAGCCCCGCTACAGAAATCACATGCGCTGATGCCTCCACAACTGACGCATGAAATCACGACGTAGCACGGCTAGCTCAGCCCTCGCTTTTATGGACTGTATTTGCTGCGCTTTTGGTGCAGTTTTGCTCTTGTTCATATTGACGGCCAAACAGCATCGTCAGGATCAATTTGAAATTCAAAAAATCAGCGAAAGTACCTTAGCCGAATTGGAAACAAGCTTGCAAAACACCCAAAAAAAACTGGACACAATCGAACAAGCCTTGGCCGCCACCGCAACAGATAGCGTTCAACTTGCAGATTTAAAGCAGGCAAATGCGGAACAAGCCCATACAGAGCAAGCCATTCAAGCAGCTCAAGCACAGCTTGAGGCCCTCAATGAACAGCAAGCTCTTGACGCAAATAGCACGACGGCTGAGTGGAAAAAGGTCCCACCTGACCCACGCTATCTGGCTGATCTACAATTGGACGGCCCCAATATCGCGATCATTTTAGAAAGTTCGGGTAGTATGCTGGGTGAGGACGTGGCATCCGTGCTCACCCAACTACAGCAATCTCCCCACAATTCAAACAAATGGCAAAGAGCTAAATCAATCGTTCGCACACTGATCGCCAGTATCCCCACAAAGCATCAATTTGCATTGCTCTCAATGCAAGCGGAGACCACTCTAATGCAAGCGCACGCAACCAATGTTTACATAGACCCCGGCAATGGCGAAGCGGTTGCCGAAATTCTGCAAATGATCGACAAAATTGAGCCTCAGGGAGGAGCAAATCTGTCCTCTGCGATGCGCGCCATTCAGCAACTTAGCCCCATCCCTACGAGTGTTTTACTCATTGCAGATGGATTGCCGACAGCACCCAGCACCACAAAATCACAGCTCAGCGAATCTGATCGCGTCAAATTATTTTTAGAAGCGGCCCAACTGTGCCCCGACCTGACTTTCAATACACTCCTGTTGCCCTTTGCGGGAGATCCCAGTGCCGCAGGACTCTATTGGACACTGTGCAGTCAAAAAAAAGGCCTTTGCCTCGTCCCCGCATCGAGTTGGCCCCCCAAAAACTAAGCTTCAAACGCGTTAAAAATGATTCGTCGTCGATCAACTGAGGTGTTTAGTTTGTCTTTTTTAGACTGTCTATGTTGCGGATTTGGCGCGATCCTATTGCTATTTCTAATCTCACTGAACCGAGAACCCAATCACCAAACAGACCATGAAAATAGACTACAGGAACTACGGTCTCAATTATCTGAGCTGGAAAATGCGCTGATCCAGAAGTCAGAACAGCTAACTCAGCAAAAAACAGCTCAAACAATTGCTTCCGAGCTCGAAAAGACTCAAAATAGGCTACCTGCACTCAAATCTCAATTGCAAGCACTGGAGACTGAGCTGCAAAAAAGTACAGCAGCCCTTAGCCAAGTTGAACGTAACAGAAAGGAACGGCAGCGCGTTTTAAAGAAACTAGATGCGACTCCTATCACACCGATTGGACTTCCAAATGATGCCACCCATCTAGCATTCGTCATCGATACATCTGGCAGTATGCGTCACCCATTTACCCAACAAATCCACAATGCTGTTCTAAAAGAAGTCCAGACGATTATGGCACGACTGGAAAAAGTTGAAAAAATTCAATTTTTAGACAGCAGCGGACGCTATCTAATAAAGTCTACCCGAGGCCAATGGATCGCAAATCAAGCGAGCCAACAACAAAAAGCGCTGCAGGCATTGAGGAATTACCCCCATGCAAGCGTCAGCGACCCCGCCCGTGGGATCCGCCAAGCGATCCAAGACTTACTCCCAAAATTAGATCAGAAAAAAGTGCTGAGCCTGTTTGTGCTGGGTGATGATTTTCGTGGCTCTACCCAAGCCTTCCTCCACTCGCTAGATCGCTCCAATCCAATCATTGGAAACTCACAGCAAAGAGCGGCCAGCATTAGCGCAATCGGATTTCCAACTCGGACGAGTCCTTTTACCATCGCAGCACCCGTTGGGAATACTCGCTTTGCGAATATTATGCGTGAGGTTGTTCGCGAGCATAATGGTGCCTTGATACTCAGTCATTCTTTGTGAGCGCACCACTACCAGTCGCTCCATCTTCGAGCTTTTATAGCCTACTGCAGAAATCTACCTCGTTTTGATTTGAGTCGTCAAAATAGCTGACGGAGACTTCACTAGACTTCTGGCAAGAGAATACTCGAATACCGCCGCATCTCCATAGTCTGCTGCCCATTGTAAGTGAAGACGCGCTTGCTCCGGCTCATTTTCATGCAACAGCCTTAATCCAATGTAAACATGCGCCTCGGTCTCCTGAGCAGAATTAAGGACGCAACTCAACAGCTCGCAGCTATCAATCGAATCATTTAAGTAGTAAATAACCGGAGCAGGCCATTGCTTTGGCTGGTGATTTTTGACGGCATAACGTAAGGCTCGCTGGGCATTCTTGAGATCATTCAGCTCCAATGAACAAAAATAAATAATGAGTGTCGGATAAATAGAACTCGCATCTGTTTGGCTGTACATCAGCAAAGATTCCTTCGCCGACTGAATTGCAGAGGCAGCATTGTTTGCGCACATCTGCGCCCAAGCAAGTGACTCATAAAAGAAGCCATTAACTGGTTGATCCGCGACCGAGCTCTCAAATGATGCAATTGCCTCATCCATGCGTTCTAGATTGAAAGCGGCCAGCCCACGACCATTCCAAGCCATGGCATGCTGTGGCTCCAGAGCAACCACCTTTTCGTAAAACTCAAATGCTAACGCATGCTGCTCTCGATCCGCATACACCATAGCGGTACCTAGCAGCGCCGGGATGTGGTGATGATCCTGCGCAATCACTTGCTTGAAGCAAATAAGAGCTTCCTCCGAATCTCCACCATCTAATTGCTGTAAGGCCTCCGACATCAACTGTTCTATAACCTCTGGCGATTGGTCTAGTGAATCCAATTGAACTGCCCCGGTGTGCTGCAACAACCCCATCAGAATTGGTAAAAGTGTAAACGTACGGCGAAAAAACAAGCTCAGCAAAAATTTGCAAATTGTACGCTGTAAATAAATAAACACACTCTATAGTGGCTGTAATGACTACTAAAAGTCAAGACCCGCAGTTGTATTTCAAACAATAGGACGCCCCTGAAAACCTCCTATAATCTGCGATTTTCGAATCGCATCAATGCGAGTGACAGGACTCGTGAGCAGTGAGCAGCGTCGCCAATAAAAATGAGACGAGATCGATCTTTTATACTGCGATAAGAATTGCATAAGCCCCATACCAACTCAACCCCAGATTATGCAATAGATTGATCAAGCTACTCGGCAACTATAGGCTAGGGAGCGTATCAACCTACGTAACTGCTGGTCAGATAGGCAGCCATGTATCTTGTTTGCCTAAGTTCCGAGCAATGCGACTAGGCCGGAAGCGAAGCAGACTGCACCTATTAATGAGCACATTTCTAGTGCGATGGATTCAAATATGACTGATGTATAGTTGATCGCAGATAAATCCAACTGTTCCAAAAGTCCATTTGCATCGTTCGAGTTAAAAGGGATGGCACATCCACTGCTCGGCCCCCTCAATGCCTAGCGTTGTTCGCAATCGCCACATGATGACCAACATTGCACAGATAGCGACCGAGCGCTGGAGACGCATTAGACCGATAGCGCCTAAGCGTTGCTGCAAAACAAAAAATTTACTCTGCGCCAACCACAACAAAGGAATCGTCCCAATCCCAAAGCCGAGCGCAAATTCGACTCCCTTAATCGCCGATCCGGAAAAAAAGGATAGCCCAAAAATCATGTACAAAGGACCACAGGGCAACAAGGGACTCATCAAACCCATTACAGCAGCGTTTAAAGGGGAATAAGAAAATTTTAAGCGACTGGTGAGTCGATGATAATAAGGTCCCACCCAACGCGGTTTTGGAATATAACGATCCAGTCGAAATCCCATGATCGCAAAATAAACCACCAGCAGCCAAGGTAGGTACTGCAAATGTGATAAGTGGAAGCCTTGCAATGCCGCCTGCCCCACCGTTCCAGCAAGAGCTCCTACCAGACAGTAAGCGGTCAGCTTGCTCACATGGTAGCTCAGCAAGAGCCATTCCACGGGAATCCCCAATTGCTGCGGACGTCCCCAGGCACAAGCAAGCGGACCACACATGGCCACACAATGCACACTGGTAATTAAGCCAGCAACCAGGGCAGTCTGAGCATTGTAGACAGTGTGGTAATCAAACATCTAAGAACATCCTATATTGTGCAAGCTAACCGATCCTGCCCAGCCTTCAAATCGGCTGACTGCTTTTTACTGTTTTCAAGTCGCATTGAGTCAACCAATCCGCGACTGAGTAGCGTCCCTGCGGCTGCAGCAATGACTGCAACTCGCAGGCGGATGCCTGCGCGTCCACCACCGCAGATGGATTCTCGACCACCCGTAAGATCTCTGCACCCAATACCGCTGGTTTCAATTTTTGAATATACTCTGGATGCAAAGGACGCTTCAGAAGCAAATTTGAAATCCCGATATACGGGACCTTCACCAAACACTTCCCAATCCAATAGCTAATGGGATTCAAGCGGTATACAATCGCACCCGGAATCCCCGATAAAGCGCAGGCCAATGACATGGTGCCCGAACTCATCAAGACGCCACTGGCAGGCAAGCCCAATTCCGTATTGGGGCGAAAAGAAACCGCCGACTCCAAATGCGGGAACTCTGCCAACATTTGTCGCAAATGCTGCAAGAGCGACTCACTGGGATACACCACACAAGCTGTAAGCTGGGGACGCTGGCGCCAAGCATGTTCAAAAGCCCTCAAAAGATGCGGAAAAATACGACAAACGGCACCGACTCGACTGCCCGGAAGCAATAAGATGGGTGCTGTGGCCTCATAATAAAAAGGTAATTGATAGTCAGCTCGCGTAAAGGGATGCCCCACAAATGCTGTCGGCAAGCAGGTATCGGCAAAGCAGTTCACCTCAAAGGGGAAAATGACCCCTAATTGATCGATCATGTTTGCCATTTTGAAACGCCGCTTAGCCTTCCAGGCCCAAACCTGCGGTCCGATGTAATAATACAAACTGATCGCCCCTCCCGCCTTGCGACTCAGCCCGCGGTCATGCAATTGCTGCGCGATCCGTAAATTAAAGCCCGGATAGTCCACAAAACAAATTTGGCGGGGTCGATGGGTCTCAATCCAATCCAAGGTAGCGTCAAACAATGACTTAAAGAAAGCATAACGCTTCAACACCTCGACAAATCCTACAACCGAAACCGCACTCAAGTCGTACAAGAGCTGAGCACCCGCTGCGGCTAAATGGCGTCCACCCAAACAGGCAACCTGCAAATTTGGATCACGCTCTAAAAGTTCTTCCAATAGCTTTGCGGCATGCTCATCACCGGAATGCTCGCCAGCAATGAGCAATAAATCCACGCTGCCAGAACGGGCAGCTGGTAAGGGTGGATGAAAGTCTTGAGAGCTTTTTACCATGTGAGAATTCATGCCATATTTGATTAAAATAGAGAGCTTATGCAAATGATGCCAACAAAAGCGAGCTCACGATCACGGTCGAGAATGAAGTACACAAACTCCACAGAAAGGCAATCACTGCAAAGCTGGTAAAATGATTGCGCCGTCAATGCATCATTTCGATTGACTTCATGCAGAAGGCAGCGCCTGATGCGCTGCTCAATTGAGTCGCTCGACGATCCCATTATTCAGTTAATCTAGTTCGTCAGCCCTCCTCATCGAACGATTTTTTATCATGCAAGCCAAATCTATCCGCAATATTGCCATCATCGCCCACGTTGATCATGGCAAAACGACTCTAGTCGACTGCCTGCTCAGTCAAAGTGGCGCCTATCGCGAAAACCAACAAGTCGAGGAACGGGCCATGGATTCGATGGACCTAGAAAAAGAAAAGGGCATCACCATCAAAGCCAAAAACTTGGCGGTCAACTGGACCAACCCTAAAGATGGGCAGGCCTATACCATCAATATTGTCGACACTCCCGGTCACGCTGATTTCGGCGCGGAGGTGGAGCGCGTCATGAAAATGGTGGATGGCGTCTTACTGTTGACGGACGCCGTGGGCGGACCGCAGGCACAAACACGCTGGGTGCTACGCAAAGCGCTCGATCAAGGCCTCAAGACAATTTGTGTGATTAACAAAGTGGACCGTGAAGCCTCGCGTCCAGATTGGGTACATGATAAGGTCTTGGAACTCTTTTTAGATTTAGAAGCGGACGATGATCAGTTCAATGCACCCTTTTTATATGCCTCGGCAAAGATGGGCTTCGCGGATCGCACGGTCGACGGACCTCGGGAAAACATGTTGGATCTGTTTGAAACGATTGTCGAACGCATCCCCCCGCCCAGCATCGAAGAAGGTGACTTTCGGATGCTCGTCAGCAATATTGATTGGGATGACTATGTCGGACGTATGGCCATCGGTCGCGTGCTTTCGGGCTCGGTCAAAGTCGGGCAAAGCATCTATGCCTTGCGCAAGAATGGGCAAAAAGATCGGGTTAAGATCACCAAGATGAAGAGTTTTTCCGGCGCAGGGAACACAGATGATGTCACGGAAGCCGATGCGGGTGCCATCGTAGGCCTAGCCGGCTTTGATGACGTCGATATCGGCGATACGCTGGCTCAGCAAGATACTGCGGAAGCCTTGCCCTTTGTGCAAATCGACCCCGCAACGGTGCAAATGGAATTTTCCGTTAACAATGGCCCCTTGGCCGGACAAGATGGCAAAAAGGTAACTTCGCGCCAGATTCGCGATCGCTTGATCCGAGAAACGCAGTCCAACATCTCCATCAGTGTTGAAGACACCGATGATGGAACTCGCTTCTTAGTCAATGCGCGAGGTGCCATGCAGATTGCAGTGCTCGTGGAAACTATGCGCCGCGAGGGCTTTGAAATTTTAGTATCCAGACCCACCGTGCTCTACAAAGAGATCGACGGCAAACGCTGCGAGCCCTTCGAACAGGTCTGGGTTGAGGTTCCAGAGGAATTTTTAGGCTCAGTAATTGAAAATATCAGTAAACGCAAAGCAAAAGTCACCAATATGGAACACCACAATGCTGGGGTCACCGTCGAGGCCGAAGCCCCAACTCGAGGCCTGATCGGCTTTGAAAGTGACCTGATTACCATGACCAGTGGACACGGTGTGATGAGCCACTCCTTTTTAGAATATCGTCCACATTGCGGCGAAATCGTTACCCGTTCCACCGGTACGTTAGTCAGTATGGAACAAGGCAAATCCATGCCCTATGCTTTAGACATGATCCAAAGTCGCGGAAAACTGATGATTGGCCCCGGCGAGGCTGTCTATGCGGGTCAAATTGTGGGCGAAAACCCGCGTAAAGAAGACATGCCAGTCAATCCGGCCAAAGCCAAGCAGCTGGATAACATGCGTTCCTCAGGCGCCGACAAAGGCATTCAGTTATCGCCTCCACTCAAGTTTTCACTGGAGCGCGCCATCGAATACATTGCACCTGATGAGCTCGTTGAAGCGACGCCCAATTTCTTACGCCTACGGAAACGCATTCTGGATGAAAACACACGACGAAAATTAGCTAAGGCCGCGAAAAAATAGATATTCATGCCTAGTTTATTATCGATAAGGCTTCGCCAAACTTTTAGATTTTATCCTGATGAACTCAGATTAGATCGAAAAAACGCATAGCCAAAGTACTGTGGGTCTCTTGCCTGCTGAGAGCTTTCGCCAACTTTCCAGCCATCCAGAAGGCGCTATCGACCTACCCAAAGATTTTGCAGAGATCAAGCCAACAACATGCCCAAGTTAACGTAATTTGAGTGTCGCTAAGCCCATCATAGCAAATATCAAAGACAGAATCCAAAAGCGAATGACCACCTTGTTTTCATGCCAGCCCTTAAGCTCAAAATGATGATGAATCGGAGACATGCGAAAAATCCTTTTTTGGCGCAACTTAAAAGATCCCACTTGTAATATAACAGAACTGGCCTCGATCACAAAAATGCCCCCCACGATGATAAGCGTTATGGGCTGATGGATCATAAAGGCAATCACACCGATCAAGCCTCCCAAAGCTAAGGATCCAGTGTCCCCCATAAAAACCTCCGCTGGATGGGCATTAAACCACAAAAAGGCCAAACTAGCGCCCAGCAGGGCGGCGCAGACAACGGCAAGTTCCCCAGTACCAGGCAAATAACTAATATACAAATATTCAGAAATAATCCGATTACCAGCCGCATAAGCCATAATCAAATAGGCCAAAGCCACCGTCACCGTACAGCCAATCGCCAGTCCATCCACCCCATCGGTTAGATTAATCGCATTACTCGATCCCGATAGGATCAAAAATAAAAAGGGCAACAGTAAATAGATCGGTAGTTCTGAGCAGACTACATTTTTATAAAAAGGGACCCACAATTCTCGCATTTTCTGAGAAGTCTCTGGCATGGACAACAAAATCGCCAAACTGCCAATGGTGATCAAGGCCTGTCCGATCAATTTATAGCGTCCAGGCAAGCCACGACTGTTGCGCTGAGCCACTTTCAAATAATCATCCGCAAAGCCCAGCAAGCTAAGCCCTAAGTAAACAAAAAGGGCGGTAAAAACATAAGCATTGGGTGCGGCCCATAAAATGACGCTGATGACCAGTGCCAGGCAAATAATCAAGCCTCCCATCGTTGGGGTTTGTGCTTTTTCAGCGTGTAAATCCGCTAATGCGCCGACTTCGGCCTGACTACGCAGTGATTGTTGTGCTCGTAGACGATGTAGGCGCGCCACGATCCATGGTCCCAGATAAAGGCCTAAAAGCAATGCCGTCATCCCAGCAAACGCCGCCCTTAAGGTCAAATAACCAAATAGCCGCAAGGGGCCAAAACTTGATTCAAACTCCGCTAATAAACTTAACATAATATATTTAGGCTCCACCTAAAAGCTGTGATTCCGGCACAGCGTCAACAGGCAAAACAGTCTCTAACTTATGCTGGCGACTGCCCTTTAAAAAAACAGTTTCAGCAATCGACCTCAAGCTGTTCGCAGCAGCCTCGACACTTTGGAAGCAGAGGATTTGCTGGCGCTCAAGTCCAAGCGTCACAAGTCCGCTCTGATAGGCACGCGTCAAACTGGGTTCTCCGATCAAAATAAAACGTGCTTGGCGCTGAAATTTCAGTCCAGCAAAGAGCGATTTGTGTAAAGCTTCGCCCTGAGTCCCAAGTTCCTGCAAGGTACCCAGTACGTAAGTACAGCTCGTCTCGCTGGGCACAGAAGCTGTAAAAAACTGCAATGCATCTCGCATGGATTGTGGATTTGCATTATAACAATCGACATACCAGCGTTTGGTGCAAGAACGATACCACTGACCGCGGTGAGCTCCCGGTTGCCAGCTCTCGAGGCCAGCCTGAATCGAATTCGGCGAAAGTCCCATATAACGTGCTGCTAGCACTGCAAGTGCCGCGTTCTCTAACATGCCCTGACTACAAGTCGCCAACTCATAGCATTGAGACACGTCCTCGCAATCCGACTCCAAAAGCCTCATGCGAGTCCGTCCACAATCCCCCAGATCGAAAGCCACTTGCGTGCAGCCAAGCGTATTAGGCGGCTTATTCGCCTGCTCAGAGCAAAGTGCCCAAACACGAGCCGACATCGCAGCAAAGGCCGGATATTCCAACAAAGCTGCCGGCATAAAAATTGGCGACTCCGCACGTGCGCCATATGCCAGTTGCGACTTCTCTTTCGCCACAGTCTCAAGGTTAAGCAACTGCTCCAGATGAGCGGCACCAATCGTGGTGACAATCGTGAGGTCAGCTTCAATCATACCGGCCAATGAAGCCATTTCACCCGGCTGATTGATGCCTGCCTCGACCACGGCAAAACGATCCCTCAACGCGTCTAATCCCAACAAGGTAATTGGGACGCCAATTTGATTATTCCAATTTCCTGGCGTAGCGTGCACTGCCCCATCCTTCTGTAAAAGATGGGATAGCAAAGATTTTGTAGAGGTTTTCCCACAACTGCCAGTAATTCCACACAGTAAGCCAGGGAAGCATTGTCGATGTGCGCGAGCCATTTGCTGCAGCGCTTGTCGGGTATCACTGACCAGCAACTGGGGCAAAGAACTCTCAACTGGTCGCTCAACTAGAGCTGCAGCCGCTCCCTGCGCGTGCGCTTGGTCCAAATATTCGTGGCCATCACGATCGACTCCGGCTAGGGCAACAAAGAGCTCACCAGGCTGTGCCAGCCGTGCATCAAAGCAAACACCATCTAATTTGCTATTCGCTGGCATAGACAACCAAGTCCCACGTGTCCACACGGCCGCACTGGAAACATCAATTGCCATAGCCTTTTAGGCGCAATAAATCTTGAATCACCTGACAGTCATCAAAAGGAATCACGGTACCCGCAAATTCTTGCGTGCATTCATGGCCCTTGCCAGCGACCAATACACAATCTCCCGGCTGCGCAAAATCGAGTGCTCGCGAGATCGCCTGCTTGCGATCTTCGATAAAATAAAGTGATTCCGATGAAGCGCCTCCCATATCTGAAAAAATTTGCTGCAAAGGCTCAGATCGCGGGTTATCGGCGGTCGCGACCACCAAGGCAGCACGACTTGCAGCCGCCTGCAACATTCCCGAACGTTTCGTTCGATCGCGATCTCCGCCACAGCCAAAAACCACAATGAGCCTACCGGGTGTCATCTCGGCCAACATTTCGCTCGCCAGCGACAAGGCATCCGCAGTGTGTGCATAATCAACCAGCACGTTGAAGGCTTGCCCACAAGCTACACGCTGCATGCGGCCTGGCACCCCAGAAAATGACTGAATACGCTCAGCTACATGATGTAAATCGACGCCCCGCAACCATGCTAATGCGCATACTGCTAGCATGTTACTTACATTGTATCGCCCTAGTAGAGGCGAATTGACCCGCAGCTGTCCCTGCGGCCAATACAAGTCGAACTCGCTATGGTCGGCAAACAACTGTACATTTCGAGCTTGTACACTTGCATGCGAGCTAAATCCAAAACTGACGGTATTGATCGCAGTCGGCAATTCAGCCAGCAACCGTGCTCCGTAGGCGCAATCTGCATTGATCACAGCTGCAAGAGGCATGCGACCCAATCCACCACTAAAGAGGCTTTTCTTAACCTGATAATAGGCCTCCATAGAGCCATGATAATCCAAATGATCTTGGCTCAAATTCAGAAACAAAGCTTCTTGAAACTGCAAACCATATACACGCTTTTGGTCAATCCCATGCGAACTCACCTCCAAAAAAGCCTCTAAACAGCCCTGTGATTGCATTTGTTGCAGTAAATTAAATATGTCGCCCGATTCGGGCGTTGTTCGATGCGATGGTAAGCGTCGGCGTCCGAGATCGTAGTGAATCGTCCCCAGGAGGCCCACAGGACCTGCCGCACTGAAAACATGTTGTGCCAAACTAGATACAGTCGTTTTGCCATTTGTACCGGTAATAGCGCACAACTTCAGTGCTTGGTCTTGATAAGCGACTATTTTTTTAGCCAAAATCGCGAGCGCCACCCGCACGTCTTCGACCTGAATGAAATCACGCGGAAAACGCGGCCCTAAATCCTGCTCAGTAACAATCGCAACTGCGCCACGATCGACGGCCTCCTCAATATAAAAATTGCCATTCGTCTTCAATCCTTCAAGTGCGAAAAAAACGGCTCCCGGAAAGACGCGGCGACTATCCGTCACGAGGCTCTGAACAAGGCCATCTTGCACGACCTGGGTGCGAATCGTATTCAGCCCTTGAATGAACTGTGAAAATGAATATCTAATGACATTTGAACTGTCTATAGTTTTGAGCATGTGCACGGTGGGCAGTAAAGGAGCAGAGGTATTTAAAAATCCAGATTCAAAGCGATCATCTCCAACTAGTGTATAAGCTTGCAGCAGGTCGATCATACGACTGGGTAGCGAATAAGTCCGCAGGTACATCTACAGGCCGAATGCCCATGTACTGAATACACCCTTCCGCAATTCTACGAAACGCAGGAGCGGCTACGGTTCCCCCATAGCCGACCCCCTTGAGCTTTGGTTCATCCACCACAACTGTGATGACTAGTTCTGGTTTATTCGCAGGAAAAAAACCGCTAAAAGAAGCGACATGGTGAGTGTTCGAATACCGTCCTTGGATAATTTTCTGAGTCGTGCCTGTTTTGCCTGCCACTTGGTAGTTTTCTATGGCTGCGCGGCGAGCAGTGCCTTTTTCGCCGACCACATCTGCCAACATCGAACACAGGGTCGTGGCCACTTCGGACTGGATCACGCGACGTACTGGCTTGGGATTAAAACGCAGCACCGTCTGTCCATCCCCATCAAAAACACGCTTCGCTAGCAAGGGCTCCATTAAAATCCCGTCATTAGCAATCGCACTCATCGCGCTGTGAACCTGCATCGGAGTGGCACTCAGCGCATGGCCCATCGGCAGCCGGGTAATCGTCAATCCGTCCCATTGGCGAATGGGATGGAGCACTCCGGGAACTTCACCTCCCAAATCACAGCCAGTCAAACTGCCAAATCCAAAAGCCGCGGCATATGCATGCAGTTTTTGCTCTCCGAGAAGCACGCCCAAATGAGCTGCTCCGCGATTGCTCGATTTGACCACAATCTCACGCATCGACAATCGCTCATAGGTTCGATGATCTGCAGGTAAACTTAAGCGACGACCACGATAGCTAATCTGCGCAAACCCGGTGTCAAAAGAATCTTCGACACCGACCAGCCCCTCATTGAGCGCAGCGGCCGCTGGCACAATCTTAAAAGTGGAACCAGGCTCGAATACATCAGTCAATGCGCGATTGCGCTGATTAGCGATCGGGTATTTTTTCGTGTTGTAAAATTCATTTGGATCATAGGTCGGATAGTTGGCCATGGCCAAGAGTGCACCGGTACCGGGCTCGGAGACTAAAATACTGATGCCGGCAGGGTCATACTCTTTGGCCAAGCGAGCGATTTCTTCTTCCGCAAAATATTGTACCATCTGGTTGATCGACAGCTCTAGATTCAGCCCATCACGGGCGGGAACTTCTCGCCCGCGATATTGCGCTAGCTCTTGCCGCTTTCCGTCCCGCTCAGTTTCTCGCCAACCATCTTGACCACGTAAATAAAAATCAAAGTGGCGCTCCACACCAGTCACAGATACAGACTCTTTATTTACATATCCGAGCACATGCGCAGCTAAAGTCCCGGCTGGATAAGAACGGTTGTAAACACGATTTCCATAAACGCCCTTAATTTTTAGCGCCATCACAGATGCATATTCGGATTGGTTCAAGCCCTTGGCCAGAACCGCCCAACGAATAAGTCGCACCGCGCGAGGATGCTGCTCACTTTTTGAAATTTGCAACTGTGCTTTTTTTTGCACACTAACGACATCCAGCTTCAATAGCGAAGCTAGCTTTTCTAACTTCGGCAGCTCCTTAGGATCAAAACTTTGCGGATCGACACCGACCGTGTAGGTCGCCTGAGTCGCAGCCAGTAAATTTCCTTGCGCATCGACAATCATTCCACGACGCCCCTCCACGACATTGATCATTTTGCGATTATGCATCACATAATCACTCAGAGCTTCATGCTCCCAAATGTGCAGATAAAAAAGACGTGTCAAAAGCACGCAAAATGCAAAGGCGACGAAACCCGATACCAAGCGTATTCGATGATTCGACACAAAGGCTTCGCTCATATCAGGCCTTCTATGTTAACGAAAACGTTGCAACGAGGCTTGAGCCAAATCACCATTCGAGCGATATGGTTTATAGTGCGTGTAGGCCCAACCATCAGCTTGTCGATGACCATTGACCCACACAATTTGCGCATCGCGTGCCGGCCGCAACTTTCCCATTACCTGCCCTTGCAAAAATGCAGGTTGATGGCGAGTGGCGATCAACGCATCCAAATGCGCGACTTTACGCAAGGTCTCTGAAAGTTCCGATTCCACCCGCTTGGTCGTTTGGGCTGTCCTTGAAATTTGCTGCTGTAACCAGACGATGACAAAGGCACTCATGACCGTTATCATGATAACCGCCGCAAGTGCAGCAAGTAGGGTGAACTGGCTAGTTTGTTTATTTTGATCCATAATAATTAAATTTTGCGGATAACGCGCATGCGTGCGCTACGACTGCGCGGATTGGCAGCTAATTCTTTTGCAGTCGGTTTAATGGCAGCGGTGACGGTTAATTTGGCACGTACTTGACGTTCGTCTTGATGACTCGAATCCCTCGCATGTTCAGGCCGACCTGCCATCCGTCGACAAAAACGCTTCACGATCCGATCCTCCAAAGAATGAAAACTAATCGCCACTAAACGACCACCTGAAATTAGCCGATCGAAGGCGGCCGGTAGCGCTTGTTCAATCGCATTAAGCTCATCATTTACTTCGATCCTGATGCCCTGAAATGTACGGGTTGCCGGATGCCGCAACTGACGCCTGTAGGGCTGAGGGCCTACAGCTTCGCTGACCAACTGCGCGAAGCGATGTGTTCGCTGCAAATTGCCACTGCCCCTGGCTTCAATAATCGCAGCCACCACACGCCGCCATCTTTTCTCTTCACCATAATTTCGAACTGCCCGAATCAACGCTTCTTCGCTGGCGCATTCCAAGAAATCAGCTGCACTTGTGCCGACTTCTGGATTCATTCGCATGTCCAAGGCGGCATCTTCGCGAAAGGAAAATCCTCTACCAGCGCTGTCCAACTGAAAAGAGGACAAACCGAAATCAAACAAAACTGCATGGAACGTTTTTGGTGCCAAACTAGCGATTTCACTAAAGTTTTTCGAGTGCAATTGGAAACGCTCGCCGTAAGCTTCCTGAATTGGGCGAGCGCGCAGCAGAGCTTCAGGGTCACGATCAAATGCCGTCACTTCGACCGAAGTATCGACCTCCAAGAGTGCGCGTGTGTGCCCGCCTCCGCCAAAGGTAGCATCTAGGTAACGTTCGCCCGCAGCTGGCTCCATGCGCTGCATCACTTCATCCATCAAAACTGGTTGATGCCCTCCAGACTGTAGCTGAATGCCCATATTAACGTCTAGTTAACTTGGCGACCAGATTACGACATACAGCTAGAATTGCAGTATCCGCATTCCGGGCTGCAGCACGACGCTCCAATATATGATCTACAACATTGTGCCCATGCGATACGGACCGCGGCAAGCCGCCATAAGTCCAACGGCTCGGGCGCTGCCGACTAACTGAGCTCAGATACCTACCAGCTTTAAAATTCTCTCTAGCGATTTTCGTAAGTGGATGCCTCATATCTTATTCCCACACATAACCATACCTTACAATCCAAACCTTTGAAAGACAGCCGCTTGTTGCTCTGGATCGATCGGTGAATCGGATTGTATAGCTGCATACTCCGCAGCTCCGTAAATACTAAAAGTCGACAACTTACCCAGCAAAACTGCCTCCTTAGCAATCTTCGCATGCTTCAGCAACTTTTCACTCAACTGAATGCGCCCCTGTTTATCACAACTAAAACTGTGCGCCATCGACATAAGCGATTCGATAGCGCGTTGCCCCTCTAGATCTCCCATGCTGACCTGAGAAATACGGGCTTCCAACTGCTCAATCATTTTGGGTGGGTACACCGTGATCGAACCTCCTGGACTGGGCAGCGCCAAAAATCGGTTGTCGCTAGACCCAATCTCAGGGCGCCAAGCAGCTGGGATGGTAAGACGCCCCTTATCATCGCGATTGTGACGAAATTCGCCCACAAATCCACCTATTCCCAATAAACCCATTAACTACCCCAATACACACCAAAACGCCCCACATTGCCCCACATGTCAAGATATTTCGCTGCAAAAAAAAAGAGAATCATTAGTTTAAATGATTCTAAAATAACAACTTCGTCTAGAAATCGCCTTAAGTGACTAGAGGGTACCTCTGAAACCCTCCCATGTGCCGAGATTGCCGATTTGCTGTGATGCAGGCAAGGCTCTCTCGCCAACGATTGGGCTGGAAGCCCTGCTTTGGCGAGAGCAACGCCGCCAGCGGACAGCAAGCGGCAAGTCTTTCAGAACGATGCACTTTTGACTCTGAGCTACATTGGCCTACGCTCGAAGGGCTTACAGCCCTCCTATGCGCAGAGTCGCCTTGCTCAAAATCAAAATTGCTTTCGTCTCGGTCATGGTAGATTTCCAGAGGTGCCCAAGATGCCATCCAGCCCTAGAAAATCCTCTAATAAAACCACAAGCTAAGCGAACGAAGCCCAGCAAATCAGACAGATACACTTTATGGCAGGTACCCAAGGGCATAAAAATTAACAGATCGTAACACTCCAAACGATGCAGGCTATTCTAGTCTCGCGTCAGCGCAGCTCGCAATCTGCTCAGAATGCCCTAATACTGAACAAAAAGTAGCGGCAAGTAGAGCAAGGAGAAAGCATATGCGTTGGCCGGAAAACCCACCAAAACTGAACTCCTCCGTTAAGCTTGACTGGGGCCCGCTAAGATGCTGGCAACTAAGCCACCAATATCAATATTGACATCAATAACATGACTGTAGCCGGCAAGGATTTTAATGCAGTATCCTTCACTTTTACATGCATCAGGATAGCTCCTGTCATAAGTATGACCAGCACCCCAGCACCAAAAATGCGCGCAGGGGGAAAAGCAATGCCCACAAAGAGCGCTACGGCAGCCGACAATTTTAAAACACCAACACAGTAAAAGGTAAAATTGTTGAGCCCGTAAGCATAAAACTCTTGCTTTAAATTATTGGCGTCACGACCACGATAGGGCGTCACCTTTGAGGCCCGCAGTAACCAAACGTTCAGGATACCGAGCGCTACAATTAGCTGCAAAATAATGAGTACTGTATCCATAATACACTTAGCGACGACTAATAACATGCATTCATATCATCAATTTTGATTAACAGGCAATCAAATAATAAAAGATCCTAACATTCGTTTGGATCATACCATTTAAGAGCGCAAGCCAACGACAAATAGGCAAATAAGTTCCTCAAACTGCACTTCACAAAAAATCAAACATCTGTACGATAGAAGGGTTTTATGAGAGCCAAACGAACATATTTTATACGCTCACAAAAGCCCAGTAAAACGCAGTTCTTGTTGCAAAGTTAGAGCGAACAGATCTATTTGCATCCACACAGCATCCAAAACTTATACCAGCCATGCGAGCAAAAACAGGTTTTACCATCACTCTATTCGTCCTAATCCTAATAACGATCGTGGTGTGGATTAAAATCAGCCAATTTCAAACACTCTCCCAACTGAGTGCGCAAGTGCCCGAAACTGTATTTACCGTAACAGCCTTCCAACTCGAAGAGCAAAAATGGCAACGCTCGCTACATGCGGTGGGAACCGTTGCTCCCTATCGAGGAGCCACTTTAAAGGCGGAGGCTGCAGGCCGCGTCATGGATAGTTTTATTCAAAACGGACAATTTGTTAAAGCAGGAACCCTACTGCTACAAATTGACGATCGCCTCGAGCAAGCGCAGTTGCAATCTGCCAAGGCTCAAGTCAAACTTAAGCAGCTTGAATTAAGTCGTTTGCGCGCATTATCCGCAGATGGAGCCGCAGCAACCTCCCAAGTCGACCAAGCCGAAGCAGATTATGCAATCGCAAACGCAGAAGTTGCGAAAATTCAGGCTAATATTACGCACAAAAAAGTGAAGGCTCCTTTTGATGGGATCTTGGGTATCCGGCAAGTCAATTTAGGCGACTACCTGCAAATCGGCCAGACCATCGTTGAGTTACAGGCGCAATCCACTGTCTTTGTAAACTTCTCACTGCCACAAAAAAACTTGCACGCAATCAAAGAGGGCTTGCAAATTCAGCTTCACAGCAACACGGACCCAGCAGCTACCCACATGGGCACACTAACTGCAATCGCCCCTGCGCTCAAGGCGCAGACCCGCAGCGTGCAATTGCAGGGGACATTTGACAACTCTGACAATACACTGCGGGTGGGACAATACGTTGAGCTCAGCCTACAACTACCAGCCTCCGATTCCGTTTATGTCGTGCCTGCAACAGCAATTCACTACGCTTCATACGGTAATTGCGTCTACAAAATTCATGCAGCACCCACAGATGGCAGCGCACCCAGCTCGCACCAAGCCAAACGGAGCTTTGTGCGGATCGGTGAACGGCGCGGCGATTTCGTACAAATACTAGAGGGCGTCCAACCTGGTGATCGGGTGGTCGCCTTGGGTGCATTTAAATTGCGCACCGAAAGCTGGATTCGCATTGATGAAGCAGCAGCACTCAATGCCAGCCTAAGCCCGCAGCCAGACAACTCTTAACAGGGCAACGCGTTCCGACAGGCTATGAAAGCAGCATTCACCGATCTCTTTATCAAACGGCCAGTACTGGCCATTGTGATCAGTGCGCTGATCGTTATTGCTGGGCTACAGGCAGTTCGTGCACTGAGCATCCGTCAATACCCCCTGAATGAAAACGCAAAAATCACCATACAGACCGCCTATATTGGGGCCAATGCCAAACTGGTTCGAGGCTTTATTACCACCCCAATTGAGCAAGCCATCGCCACTGCTGACGGTATCGACTACATTACGTCCGAGAGCAAATTAGGCAGCTCAACTATTGTGGCGCGACTCAAACTGAACTACGACTCCACCAAAGCGCTCTCCGATATCAGTGCAAAAGTCGATCAAGTTCGAGGCGAGTTGCCACCAGAGGCCGAGATCCCCATCATCACCGTTGCGTCCGCTGATAGCGAGCGAGCGTCGGCTTACTTATCCTTCTCTTCTACCATCCTTCCCGCGAATCAAATCACGGACTATTTATTGCGGGTCATCCAGCCTCGCCTGAATACGATTGAGGGCGTTCAAGAGGCCCGAATTCTAGGTGGTCGTTTTTATGCCATGCGCATCTGGATGGATGCCACCAAAATGGCTGCTCTAAATATCAGCCCTTCCGAGGTGAATGCTGCTTTACGCAGCGAAAATTACCTATCCGCACTCGGGCAAACCAAGGGCAATTTGGTCACGGTTAACTTAACTGCCGACAGCAATCTCAGCAGCGTGAGTGCCTTTGAAAATTTGACGGTCAAAGCGATCGATGGTCGTTTGATACGGCTGAGCGATATTGCCGAAGTGGAACTGGCGGCCCAAAGTTACGACTCAGCGGTTCGCTTCGCAGGTGATCAAGCGGTTTTCATTGGTCTGTATGTACAACCGAAGTCCAACGCGGTCGACGCGATCGCAGCCGTTAGAAAAGAACTTCTGCAAATCCAAAACGAACTTCCAGAGGGACTGGTGGCAAATATTGGATATGATTCCACTGTTTACATTCAAGAATCCATACAAGAAGTCATCCATACCCTCATTGAGACACTGCTGATTGTCATATTGGTCATCTATTTATTCATGGGCCGCTTCCGCACTGTGCTGGTGCCGGTTCTAACCATCCCAATTTCGTTAATCGGAGCCGCATTTTTAATGCAAATACTGGGCTTCAGTATTAACCTACTCACCCTTCTTGCAATCGTGCTCTCGGTAGGCATCGTCGTGGACGACGCAATTATTGTGGTGGAGAATATTGAGCGTCACCTATCCGCGGGCATGCGCCCAATCGAGGCCGCCCTCACTGGTGTGCGCGAACTGATTGGACCGGTCATCGCCACTACGCTCACTCTAGTCGCGGTTTATGTGCCGATTGCTTTTCAAGGAGGCCTGACTGGCTCACTCTTTAAAGAATTTGCCCTCACCCTCTCTGCTGCCGTCATCGTATCATCCATCGTCGCGCTGGTTCTCAGCCCAATGCTGGCTTCAAAACTTCTTGTCGCGCGCGAACCATCGGGACTAGCGAGATGGATCAATGCCCGTTTTGCGCGCGTGCAAGGTGGCTACGCTCGGCTGGTGGCTGGCACACTTAAAAGTCGGCACTGGCTCTTTTGCTGTTGGCTGTTAATTGCTCTCTGCTGCGCTCCTTTTTTTGTGCTATCCCCCAAAGAATTGGCCCCGAGTGAGGATCAAGGCATTATCTTTGGCATTGTGGATGCACCGGCGAATTACGCTTTAGAGGAAACGGTCCGCCATGCGGAAAAGATCAACGAAACCTATCTCAGTTTTCCCGAGACGGATTATTCATTCCAACTAACTTTTCCCAATTCCGGCTTTAGTGGCATGATCCTCAAGCCATGGAGTGAACGTGAGCGCAGCCCCAAAGATTTGATTCCGCAGGTCCGAAATGCCTTCAATCAGATCAGTGGGCTTAATGCCTTTCCGACGACGCCACCAGCACTGCCAGGAGGCAGCGACTTTCCAATTGAGTTTATTGTCGCGGCAGCGGCTGAACCATCCGAAATTTTAGGCTATGTGGAACAGATTAAGAAGCAAGCCATGGCCAGCGGTCGTTTTGCCTTTCCGCCGATTATCGACACGCGCATAGATCAACCCCAAACACAATTTATAGTGGATCGTGACCTAGTGAATGAAATGGGGCTCACCCAAAGCCAAATTGGCGCTGATTTGGCCGGGTTTACTGGCGGCGGCTATGTCAATCGCTTCAGCATGGATGGTCGCAGCTACAAAGTGATTCCCCAAGTGATGCGCTCTCAGCGCTTAAATCCAGAACAACTCCAACAACTCTATGTGAAGGGGCCCGGTGAACAATTAATCCAATTAAGCACCTTCGTCGAGCTTGAGACCAGCGTCCAGCCCCGATCACTTAACCGCTTTCAACAATTTAATGCGGTTAAGATGAGCGGCGGGTACATGGGACCACTGGAGCAAGGACTCTCATTTTTGGAAGAAACAGCGGCCACAATTTTGCCCAAAGACTACCGAATTGACTACGTAGGAGAATCACGTCAGTTACGGACAGAGGGCAATAAGTTCCTGCCCGCATTTCTGTTAGCGCTAGTCCTGATCTTTATGGTTTTGGCCGCTCAATTTAACAGTTTCCGCGATCCCTTTATTATCCTACTAGGCTCAGTGCCCTTAGCCATGTTTGGCGCCCTGATATTCACCTTTCTTAAAATGATGAGTCCCGAAGCGCCTTTTTGGACGGATGGCTGGACCACCACCCTCAACATTTACTCACAAGTGGGATTGGTGACCTTGATTGGCCTAGTCGCCAAGAATGGCATCTTAATCGTCGAATTTGCCAATCAGCGGCAACGTGAGGGTGCCCGTAAGATCGATGCCATTCAAGAAGCCTGTAGCGTGCGACTGCGACCGATACTCATGACAACCTTGGCCACTGTAGCTGGCCACTTTCCACTTATTTTAGTCACGGGTGCCGGTGCCGCCGCTCGCAATTCTATCGGCTTAGTTTTGGTCGGCGGCATGGCCATCGGCTCGCTACTGACCTTGTTGTTTTTGCCCGCGATCTATATGCTGATTGCGAAAGATCGGCATCATGGTACTGAGTCAGCTCTCGAAGCTGCCAGCTAAAGGATGACGATGCCGTTTCACGATTTGATTCACCTCAGAAAATTTAGGGTGCTGAGCCGAACCCAATAAGCTGAAGATAATTGTCTCAGCTGGTAATACCGGCACCTCCATAGCAATGAATTGCTGCAGCACAGGATCCCGATCCATGCTGCGTGCCTCCCCGACACAGTCCGACAGAACCGTACAATCGAGCTGTTTATGCACCGCATCCAAGACGCTCTGATACACACAAATGGGCGTTTCGATTCCAGCAATCAGTAAGTGTTGGATTTGATGGCCACTGAGCCAAGTATCCATACCCGATGCAGAAAGGGCGGAAAATCCTTTTTTTTCAAAAAACACAGCCGTCTCAGCACAGGCATTACGAATGGTAGGATGCGTGAGTCCCAACTTTTCGGGAACCTGCTCACAGACACCCGTCGGAATATCCAGACAAGAGGCGATCTCCAACATACCGGCGATACGATCTAACAAAAGATCGTGATGAGGAATTTGCGACAGCAAGCGTTCTTGCATATCCAAAACTAAAAAACCTAAATGTTGCATAAATATACGACGCTAGCGGAAAACCTTAAGCAAGGACTAATACACGCTGGGGCCAGAACTTGGAAATCGTTTGCTTGCGACATAGGCACAGCGGGCAGGGACTTGTATGCAGCGGGCCTCTTCAACGACAAAAGCTGTCAGATGCCCTCCGTAAACACAGCCGGTATCAATTCCAATAGAGCCCTTTTGATGAAAAACCTCGGGACGAGGCGTGTGCCCATAAATCACAAAGGGACGACTGGCGTCAGTCTCTGTCCATACCTTCGCCCATTCACAGGCCCATGCAGGCGCCTCTGGCGCCTGCGAACGCTTAGCCGCCTGCCCATCGGCGTCGATTACTTGAATGCGCGCCGTAACCTCAAGCGATTGGGACTGCCAAGCTTGGTTCGGCAGAAAGCCTCCATGCACCACGACGGCTTGATACTGAGCAAGATGGCAATAGGGACGCGCTTGCTGTAAAAAGGCCCAATCTCCATCGGTCAATTCAGCGAGTGTCCCATAATCGTAAGCCTTCAGAGCAGATATGTCACCGCTTTGGCGAGCCTTGAGCAGCCGTAATTCATGATTCCCTAATACCATTTCAAAACCATGTGCTTGGGCCATCCGCACACAGCGCGAACTATCCGGCCCACGGTTGATCAAATCCCCGACTTGAATGATACGGTCCCGATCCTTTACTTGCAAACGGTCGAGCAAATCGCCTAACTCATCCGCGCAGCCATGCACATCACCTATTACAATTGTACGCTCCATTGGGAAGCTAGTCCTCGCTGATTCTATTCTGGGATTCAAGCAAAATCATTCGTAGCTCAGTACACCTGCCTTTACGCTTGCGAGCGCCTCAATGTCAGCTCAATTTGGGCGACCACATTATAACACCGCGTCATCGTCATTTTGAACTTACCAAACTTACTCACACTTTCTCGCATCCCGATCTTATTTCTGATTGTCGCCTTGCTTTACCTACCCTATGGAGGAGCCAAATCTACGGCACTAGTTTTATTTTTATTAGGTGCATTGACTGACTGGGCCGATGGCTACTATGCACGCAAAATGGGGCTGGTCTCAAACTTTGGAAAACTGATGGACGCATTGACCGACAAGGTCTTCATCGTGGGCCTATTCATGGCCCTGCTCACCTTTAGGGTATTGCCTGAGTGGACACTTCCACTGCTGTTGCTCATCGTCAGCCGTGAATTTCTAATCACTGGCCTCAGGCTGGTCGCGGCCAGCTCCGGGATCGTACTCGGTGCCGAAAAATCAGGAAAACACAAAACCGTGACTCAAATCATATCCGCGATACTCCTATTGCTAGCCATCGCATTGCAGGCTGACTGGCAAACTGTATGCAGTCCAGCGATCGCAGAATGGACTCTGAATGCTGGAATTTTATTTTTTGTCATCGCCACCTGCTTGACCGTTTCCTCAGGAACTCGCTACATGATTAAATATTGGGCTGTATTTACCGGACAAAATGAGACCACATCTAAGTAATTTTCGTCGCTACTATCCATGGCTGCACTTTGTTCCCCGCACTGCGGTGATTGAGCTAGCCACATTAGGCGCTGTAGGTCGTTTTAAAAGGGCCCCAGGAACCCTGGGCAGCCTAGCTGGGATCTTCTTTTACTGCTTACTATTTTATAAGCTGGATCCACTGAGCTTTCTTTTATTGAATGGCGTATGCGCTTACCTTGCAATCGGTATTTGTGATGCGGCTGAGCAGCATTTACAAATGCGCGACCCCGGTATGATTGTTTTGGATGAGTTTGTGGCCGTCCCACTCGTTTTTTTCGGAATGGGTGGCCACCAAGGCCTCATTCATCAAAATGCAGGATGGCCCATTTTGTTGTTGGGCTTTGGACTTTTTCGAATTTTCGATATCATAAAGCCTTTTGGAATCAAAAAGCTGCAAAACTTACCGGGGGGCATCGGCTGCGTCGTGGATGATTATGCCGCAGCGATCGCTGCCTGTGTCTGTTTGCATGCGATCATTTTTTACTTCTAAGCTCACTTCACTGCATGCTATCGGCGCATAAGAACCTGAGTTACGGCAACCCATATTGACCCGATGAACCACGGAACCCAATCTCCAGAATCGTTGAACCAACGACAAAAAGCACCGAAAGAAATTGTCGCCATCCGTCAAGAGATGCGAAAAGTTATTGTCGGCCAAGAACGTCTCATCGATCGGCTGCTCTTGGCCCTACTATGTGATGGGCACGTGCTATTAGAAGGCACCCCCGGCGTCGCAAAAACTTTAACGATTAATACCCTTGCCAAGACCATCGATGCAAGCTTCAGCCGCATCCAACTGACCCCAGACTTACTCCCCGGCGATCTTACGGGCACCATTGTCTACGACCCCAAAGAGCATACATTTTACGCAGAAAAAGGGCCCATCTTCACCAACCTTTTACTAGCGGATGAAATCAACCGAGCACCAGCTAAAGTCCAGAGTGCTCTCCTCGAAGCAATGCAAGAGAAACAAGTGACACTAGGCAAAGAAAGTTACCCCTTACCAAAGCCTTTTATCGTTTTGGCCACCCAAAATCCAATCGAGCAGGAGGGCACCTACTCACTACCTGAAGCCCAAGTCGATCGCTTCATGTTTAAACTGAAAGTCGATTACCCCAGCCTTGATGAAGAGCTGCAAGTCGTTCAGCGCATGGGACGTCCGGAGCCAGCACACCCCGTCACCAAGGTCATTAAAATTGAAGCTTTAGAAGCGCTACGCGCAAAACTTGGAGCAGTCTATATTGATGAAAAAATTGAGCGTTATCTGCTGCGTATTGTCAGAGCCACACGCGACCCAGATCAATACGGACTCCAGATGGCTCCCTACATTCGCTACGGGGCTTCCCCACGCGCCTCGATATTCTTGGCGCTAGCCGCTCGGGGGCATGCGCTAATGGCTGGCGCGGATTATGTGCGCCCCCACGATGTTAAAGCGGTGGCGCACGATGTCTTACGCCATCGCATTGCGCTCAGCTACCGAGCCGAGGCGGAGTCAATTGTTTCGGATACCTTGATCGACCAAATTCTCAATCAAGTGCCCATTCACATGCCGACTGAAGCCGCCTGACATGAAGGCGATTGAGAGCCAAATAACTCAGCTAGCGCTAAAATGTCGTCAGCCAGTTGAGCATTTACTGGCCGGAGCCTATCGTTCCATTTTCCACGGAAGTGGGATTGAATTTGATGATGTCCGCCCATATCAGTCGGGTGATGACGTGCGCGCAATGGATTGGAAAGTAACCGCGCGAACTGGACGGCCTCATATTAAACGCTACATTGAGGATCGCGAACAGTTTATTTACCTATTGGTCGATGTCTCCGGTTCTATGCAATTGCATTCGAATCCACAAAAGTCTGAAACCGTGAGCGAGCTGTGCACCTTATTGATACTGATCGCCCAAGCAAATCAAGATCGCGTCGGCTTGGTTTTGTTTAGTCAAGGTATCATGACGCGGATTCGCCCCGGGAAAGGGCGGCGACATGGCATGCGGATCTTACAAACACTGTTAGACTATCAGGCAGAGGAATCGGGAACCGACCTCGTCAAGACAGTGGACCAATTTCTAAACATCGCTCGCAAGCGTGCCATCGTCTTCATGATCTCTGACTTTTTAGTCGAAAACCCAGCGCATGCTTTAGAGCATTTGGCACATCAGCACGACACCACCGCCGTTAGAATCACCACTCCCTCGCTACCAAAATCCATCCTGAAGATGCTGGCTCCGCTACAAGACGCAGAATCCGGCGCTAAAAAAATAAGTACGCTCGGAGCCATCGATGGTCAAGAAGTACCAAACCTTCAAGCCATCGAATCGGCGAACATGGATATCCTGAACATTGAAACAGGAGAAAACAGCGCAGAGCGCTTATTGCAATTTTTCAGACATCGCCAACGTCTTATCAGCGATGAAACAGGTGGGTGAGTCTGCATGCGTATAAACGAATCCACGACAGAAGTGACATTTAATGGTACTGTGAGCCCGCAAAACAACTTCGACCTTTCGCTCAGTCTCCAGCAGCCAGCTATTGTCTACTCCGGAGATTGTGTGCGCGTCTTAGCGAGCCTAAAAAGCGATCAATTGGTAAATTTTGAAATGAATTTACCGCATCAAGAAAGTTATGATGTGATCGCCTGCGAACGCAGTCCACTGCGCCTAGTCGCATCCCAATACCACCAAAGTATCGAATGGACCCTACAAGTAAAAGCACCCGGTTCAATTCAGCTTACCCCACTACAAGCCGATTTAAACGGGATCGACAGCCAGCATACAGTAACCACAGCAGCGCTATCGATAGAGGTTCAAGCCTATGCGCATACAAGTTACGATCGCAAAGCTCTAGAATTGCCTAGCATCGAACCCAGCATCAGCGAACGATCTGCGGCATGGCTGCTTATACCCCTATTATTAATCGGACTGATCGCGCTAGCACTTCGCTTTCGCAAGCGAGATAAAACTCAATCAGGACCCTCTAAGCAAATGGATACGGCACCTCTTACAGATAAATTGAGCCATGTATTCACTCCCAATATGGCAGCTGACATCCTGAGCAGAACATCGCCCAACGCCCCCGATGAGCTGCGCGTCCAGCTAGAAGCCCTCGCATACCAAAAG
>Ga0213867_1000072_pt1 | contig 43133 bp, 63 predicted proteins | sample PICome_12_FD_160120 | JGI IMG/M metagenome (GOLD analysis project Ga0213867, IMG submission 160120) | Coastal seawater microbial communities near Pivers Island, North Carolina, United States - PICO540 | ecosystem: Environmental > Aquatic > Marine > Coastal | place: USA: North Carolina... | reverse complement strand
GATTACAGATATACCAAACAGTCAGTTTGGAAATTTAACTTTAATCGTTTTTGGGAATTGTATAACTTATTTCCTAAATGGAATTAAGCAATCATTGCCACCCACGCCGCGCCTGTATAGAACACTGGGTAAGGTGTTGATCCACTGTAACTTGCTGGATCCCAATTAGTCTTGTTAGCAACTGCAATCATTCCAATAACTGGAGTAGCCGGAGCCGCCGTTTGTGGTTCCAATGTCATTACACCTTCAACGTCAAGTGTTGATCTTGCACTTGTTCTATTAACTGCAAGTTGACCTTTAGCGTCAAACAACATTGTTTTAGCAACAGGTGTTGTACCTGTGCCTGCGTTAGTTACAAATTCAATTTGACCTTTTGCAGTATCGTTTGCAATAGCCTCAGTTGGATCTGATCTAAATAAAATTAATGAAGAAAGAACTTTCTTTCCGTTACCACTGCCATCAAAGTCTGGATCAAATGCTAATGCACTTAATTCACCAATGTAATTACCTGATGTAATTTTAACTTCACTACCACTGCCGTCAAAGCCACCGTAGTAACCGTTAATTGAAAAACCTGAAATGTTTGCAGATGTGTTACCGTTTAATCCGTTAACTCTAATTGCTGTCGCTTCGTCTCTGTTATATGCTTCAAGTACTGTTGAAGTTGATTCAGTTTTGTTACTAACTTCTACGTTACCTGTAGATGATGTAAGTGAGTCAGCAGTAATATCCATTACGCCATTGTAAAGTCTTACTGTACTTGATATACCATCAACAAGTAGTGTTGAGTCATCGCCAAATACTGAACCTTTTAGATCAGCATTTAAGTTTACGATAGATGCGTTAGCAAGATCTAAGTCACCTGGCTTCCACTGTGAATTTGTATCATCCCATACCAAGTATTGTCCTGGTGTTGGTTCGTCTGCACCTGATGTACTAACATCACCTAAGCCGTCAATACTCTTACTTGCAAGTTGTGTATCAAAGTTAAAACTTGCGAAATCTTCGTCTGCTACTTCCCAGTTAGTTGTAGATGCATTGTATTTTAAAATTTTGTTATTAACAACACCTGTTACATCAACATCTGTTAATGCACCAATAGTGGTTGTAAGGTTAAGTGTAGACGCTTCAAAACGTGCATTTGATGTATTCCAAGCAAGTACTTGTCCTGTTGCTGGTGCTAATGAAGGATCAACGTCTGTTAGTTTAGCAATTGAAATTGGAGGATTAACTGCAATACCGCCGCTTGTTGCTCCGTCACCTATGTATAATGTGCCGTTTTCACCGTTAATGTTTACTTTATCAGTTACCCAAATAGGTTCTGCAAGGGCAGGATTAGCGCCAGTCATTGCGCCACGTTCTGCTGTTGTACCTCGTCTAATCTTAAGTGCCATACTTACCTACTCCAAATTTGTTTTGCTATATGTATTTATCCAATACCAATTGTTTTACTATAATGTATTTATTTCTTGAAACGTGCTTTTTTAAATAGGTTTTTGGTGCCTTTTTGTACGTCTTCTTTGATCTTCTTACTGTCCACTGCAAAGTCTACATTCTGTATTGTAGTGCCGTATTCATTGAATAGTTCGCGGATATCTTTCTCAAAACGCTTCTGAGACAGCGAAGGCGTACATTCTATGATCCACTTTTTCCTATTGGAAAACGTTACCTCTATATGCTGAAGGTATTCGAGTGGTATAGTTTTTACTTCTATGCCCTCGAATACTTCAGGCCAATGTCTAATAACGTCCGCAGGAAGTTTTAGTAGTTTCTTCCTCGGCATAGCGGTGCTACGCTTTTTTCTTTTTGGTCGGAACCAACGCCTCAGCATCACGCCTCAATTGAGCCGCTTCTTTGCTTAAACGATCTGCTTGAGATCTGTAAGATTTTGCTAAATCTTCATCACTCATTACACCATCACTTGATGCTGGTGTAGTAGGTTCATTGCTTGGCGCATACGCATCAGCACTTGCAGGTGTTTCACTAACAGTTGCAACGTCCTGTGTATCGTCCTTAAGAGCCAAGTCAGCAATACTAACACCTTTTTGCTCTGCAATAACCTTGTTTAATTCAGCAAGATTAATAGTGTCAGTGTTTGTAGGCATCATGTCTACATCTGTTGTTGGTACTCTTTGCAATTTACCAGTAGAATGGAATCTTGCTAACATAACACTACCGTCTGAAAGACGTGTACGTGCCATTGCTTCAGCAAGTTCGCCAGCATCTTGTCCTGCTGGTGATTCTACTAATTGCATTAAGATATCGTGATCTGAATCTGTTAAGTTTTCAGTTGATACGATCAATGCATGTTCTGGATCATTAGGAAGGGTTCTGTATGCAACAGCCACCTTTCTTTTATTTGACTTTAATTTGCCAATATGTTTAATCGCCATTATTTCTTCTCCGTTGTTGGTGCAGTTGGTTCAGCACTCATTGCCGCCGCCGCGTCTGCTCCACTAATAGGTTGTGCCGTTGCTGGAACTCCCTCTGGTGTTGCTGGTGCGTTTTGGTCTTGCTGAGCCTTCTGTACCTGCTGAAGGAACATATCTAACTTGTTGTAAGTAGTTCCTACTGCTTGTAATTCATTTGCTTTGAAGGCGCCACGTTGTGTAGCGATATCAATCACAGTTCTTAGTGTATTAAGATCTTGAACTGTAAGATCTACCTGCCCACCTGCCGCTGGAGCATTTGCCGATGCTTCAGTAGGTGCCGCAGTCTTTTGGTTTGTATCAGACATTGTCTTCTCCTTTGTTAACTTATTAATGTATATACTTAATTACTTATTTGTATTTTAAATGAGGACACGCCAAAGCGAAATATGAAAGTTCTTTTGGATCCTCAAATCCAATTCTGAGTTTACTTGCTACTTCATTAGAGTCTGTTAAGGTAACGTTTTTACCTACGTAAAAGCGACTCTTACAATTGGTAAGTATCCAATTACTGATTGCTTTTTCAATATTATAATTTGGTGAAATTTCCATGTACTCTAAATGCGAGCCTGGATAATCTAACTTCCTTATGCCGAAAAAATTAAGCGGATTTGGTTTCATCTTCATAGTGGGTTGTAACTCCAAAAGGTGCTTGTAAATTTTTATCATGGTTACTATGGATTACAAATACAGTATCACAGTAATCTTCGTCACCCCATGTGTCCCAAGTATAACCATCAGTAAACATAATGAACTTCTTAGGATTAATATCATTCGCTTTCATGTATTCCCAATTTGCCATAAAGTCAGTACCGCCACCGCCAGCAACTTCATACTCTAATAGGTTGTCATTACTTGCGTCAAAATCTTGTTCATTGTAAACTTCTGTATCGAAACACCATAGTTTAATTTTATAATCTTGGTATTGTTCCATAATACCTTTGATCTCTGATAAAAATATCTGTGCTTGTTTATTACTGATACTACCTGACATATCAATAGCAATACACAAGTCAATAGTTTCATCATAGTTTAGTCCTGGAAGGATAGCACTTGTATGCCAAGCCTTACGTGAAGGACGAGTAAATGTATAATCATTTCTAATTGTACTTTGAATCTGTTGCTGAAGTAATTCTCTCCAGTTCATCTTAGGTTCAGTAAGTTCCTTAATCATACGTTCGATTTCTTTAGGCATATTACCTGCACCAGCCGCCTGTGCTGATTGTAACATACTGTCTTTGATCTCGTCACGTATCTTTTTAAGTTCTTCTTTACTGTATGAAGGTTTGTCTCCTTTATCTTTACCACCTTTAGAAGGTGCTTTACCTTTTGGCTGATTCTCTTTATCCCAGTCAATGTGTTCGTCAAGTAATTGACCAAGTTGTTCTAATTCTTCTTCATCATACTTTTGATAGATATCATCATATACAGCCTCTGAAGTCCAACCATCATATTTAAAGTCTTGGAAAATTGGAATGTCTCTCGGCTTTTCACCAATGTTATCTCTAACAAGTGTATTGTTTACAATATAGTCTGCGGCAATGTTATGTATCTGTGGATCTCTATCTTCTCTACGTGTCATATGGTCAAATACACAATGCATAATTTCATGTGCAATAACAAATTCAACTTCTTTATTAGACATCTTAGCAAAGAATGGAACACTATAAAATAAGTGTCTGCCATCTGTTGCGGCAGTAGGACACCAATCACTTGCTTCTTTAATGATAAGTCTTGTAGCCATGTTACCAAAGAACGGATGTCTTAGCAACAAACCAACACGAGCAACGATGATACGATCTTTTACTTCTGCACGAAGTTCGTCAGTTATCTCAGGCTGTTCATCAGCCTTCTTCTTAATCTCTTCCCATCTATCTAAAACTTCTTGATCTTGTGTTGCCATGTGCCTATTCCTTATTGTTTATAATATTATTATAGTATATTTAATTGGATTTGTCAATCAAAAAAATGGGGTAGTATACCAAAATATACTACCCCAAAGTTGTTACGAAGCCTGTGCGGCAGTTACGTACTTTCCAAACTTTTCATGGAACTCATCAAAACAGTCAACTTCATCTGGATCGATTGGAAGTTGGTATTGTGTAAGTGCCAATTTGATACCCATTACAACTAATTCAGTATCAAAGTTCTTCATAGCAAACAATAAGAAGTTATTAACCATAGAGTCAAATTTCTTATCGCCTTTGTCGCTGGCTTCTTTTAGTTCATAGCAGAGCGAAACTGTTAAGGAATACATGGCACTGATTTCTTTAGTTTCTAACTCTGTTACCTTACCTTTCAAAATCTCCGATGGATTCGGAAGTTTTGAAGCCATCTTACGATGGGCCATGAACTTCACTGCAAGGCCTTCGCCTACAGAACCACTAACCAAATCGGTAGTGGTATTCTCGTCATCATCGTCTTCAAGTAACTCAGACACAAATGACCAAGAACGAGGTGTAGCAAATGAACGACTTGGTGACTTAGGATCAAAGTCATATAAGTCCTTCTTGCTAAAGGTCAAGTAACCCACAACGTCTGTGTGGATTTTATTCTCAGTTGCCCACTGAAACCAATCATCAAAGTCCACCTTAAGTTCTAAGTGAACAAATCTGTTTGCCAATGGTGCAGGCATTCTGTATGTAACACCCTTATCAGCATCTCTGTTACCAGCCGCTACGATAAGAACGTTATCAGGTAGTACATAAGTACCAACCCTACGATTCAAAATTAACTGATAAGCCGCCGCTTGTACAGCCGGAGCCGCCGAGTTCATCTCGTCCAAGAATAAAACAATGGTCTTATATTTCTTAGCCATTGCCGCATCTGGAAGTTCCATTGGCGGTGCCCATTTCATTGTATTATCATTTGCGGCATAATACGGCATACCTTTAATGTCCGTAGGATCCCACAATGACAAACGAATGTCGATTAGTTTTGAATCTTCAAAAGTATTAGTGATTTGACTTACAATGTCCGACTTACCAATACCTGGAGGTCCCCAAATAAAGATTGGACGTTGTTTCTTCATAGCCCTAAGGATACTTTTCTTAGCATCATTTGGACCAATTGTTCTTGTTGCAATGTTTTCCATTTTGTACTCCTTATACGTTTACTTCAGTGCCATACTTAATTTCTAAGTATGTATATATAATACAGTCATTAGGAGCAAAGGTCAACCATTATTTGCACTTTTTTTAAATTATTTTTGGATAAGGCTTACCAAAATAAGCCAGTAAAATCAAGAGGTTAGTTCTTCGTCGGCTCTTTTCAATGCTTTTGTAAGGCCATATTTCTTAACATCTCCACTAAAAAGATGTAATTCGAGTGCTTTCTTTTCGTCAAATACAGTGATTCCTCTGTTAGTTAGATAGTATGGACACGTAATAAAACGGTCTAACCAAATTACTGTATTAGTTGTAAGTTGAAAGTCTTCTGGGAAAGGAACATCATATGATACTAAATCTAATTTTTCTGTGAGAAATAGCATACCAGCATCAGTTAATCTTAAGCCACCTTCGTCTTTGGCTCTTGTGTTTTGCCACCATGCAGGCAAATACTGCTTCATGGTTGCTTCGTTAATGCTAATGTCTGCTTGTTTTAAGAAGACCTTTGTATAGGTTTCTTTCCAATTCATTTACTTCTTCTTTGGCTTGGGTGGTGTAACTATACCTTCACGGATTAATTTTTCTCTGTTTGCCATGTGTTTCATTTGAACTTCTTCTTTCGATCCGCCGAAGTATGCTACAGCATATCCCTCTTCAATAAGTATGTCAGTGCATCTTTTGTCGTCTTTGGTGATAAAGTCTCCAAGGATTCTTCCGAACTTTCCTTTTTTATCTTCACCGCTTCTGTCGATTTCTGTTTTAAGGATTTGTATGGATCCGATTGGTAACAGGTCTTTAAGTTTGGCTTTCGATGCGAGTCCAAATGCTTTCTCCACTTTATCACGTGTTCTTGATTCAGGAGTGTCTATACCCATCATTCGAACACGTTCTTTGTGCATCCACATGCCAAAGCCAAGATCGATATCTACGTCAACGGTATCACCGTCTACTACTCTTAAAATTTTACATTTATATTCATACATTTATTTGCCCTCTGTAATTACTGTTCCATCTTTAAGTTCTACAACAGTAAACTCGCTACAGTTAAACAAGTCGTTTAACTTCTTAGCAAGGTTGTGTGCATGTCCTGGATTACTAAAAGAAACTTTCTTGTACTTAGGTCCTGGAAAACTTGATAATGAATTTTGTGTTTTTAGATTGAAAGGTTTTCCCTGATAGAAAACTGCCCAAATCGCATCGGCCGCGAGTATCTGATCTGACTTGTAAGTCTTCTTATCAATGTACTCCAACAATATTGTTGGTTTAGGTCTACTCATATACGTTGTTCCTCTTTTATAAACTACGTATATATTTATCCTAATTCTCAGTAATTGTTATGTTGAATGCTGTCGTTATTCTCGGTACATCAGATTTTTGTACAGGAATACTATGATTTAAATAGGGTGGAAAGAATATCATATCGCCTTCTAAGGCGTCTGCATTAACGACTTCTTTTGGCCACATTGTAGGTAAGTTATTTGTAATAGGCGTAGGAGCACTACTACGTATGCCATCGCTTGATGGATTATAAAATATTGTAGGAGTATGATGTTCAGGATCGTACTTTACATAATGTACTGCACTAATTTGTATTGTTCTCGGACTTGATAAGTGATTGTGTGTTTCTCCCCAACCGCCTTTTCCTGTTACGTTATACCAAGCATCAATACCAACCTTCCAGTTGTGCGAATCTTTATATCCGTATTCGTTTAGGAACTCTTGTATTGTTGATTGATACTTTGGAAGAATGTCTTCCCAGTCTACTGGCCGAGCGCCTGAAAAATAATCACTGTATACATTGCAGAAATCGCAATTAGGACCTTTAACATTATATTCACTTTCTATGTTTGAGACGAAGAAACTTTTTAGTTCTTCTTGTTGCTTAACTTTTACCTTGTATATATCTGTTGAAAACAAAGTTTGTTTTATCATTACTCTTTGAATCCACCACCGTCCATCTCTACGTTAATAACTTCTGATTCTTTTTCTATTGCTTTAGTAGAAATAAATTCTTCTATGTTACCAAGTAGACGGGCATTGATTTGCCCTAATGTAAATGCAAGTAATTTAGCATCGTCGAGTGTTAGTCTTACATCATGTGCATTGCTTGACTCGGCGGCCTTTACTTGCGAAAAGAACTTTTCTAAAGGAACTGTATTAATTGGCTCTTTTTGCATCTGCATTTGCCTTTGATAGTTCCGAACGCATTTCGAGTTCTGTTTTGAAAGGTCCTTTTGAAACATAATTTTCACAAGTTACCATCTTAGGACAAAAACTTCTTACCCAGCCTTTGTCAAATTTAATAATGTAGTAACCTGCACAATATAAACTTTTAGATTTTTTACTCTTTGTAAACAAAGGTAACTTCTTTTTTACATCATACATACTATTGTGTGGTACACATGAAGTTGGAAATCCATGTACTTCTTTATCTGCAACCTTATCTTTGTTTGCATCAGAAATAGTTGTTTCCCATTCGATAGCAATCTCTTTACTTAACTGCTTTTCGCTTTCATAAAATTTTGTATGTGTATTGCAACAGTACATATAAGTTTTATCTTCTTGTTTAGAAAGAGTACCGATACGTTCACCGTCCTCTTCAACAATCCAAAACTTGCCTGCTACAATAGATTTTCCTTTAATAGTCATTTATTCCTCCTAATACTTCAGTTGTTATGACAGTTACATCTAAACTTTTGTTTGACGCCACGGCCGCATATAATCTTGTTCTGCCATCGATAACAAATCGACCGCTGTCTAATTCTATAATCAAAGGTGGGCGACATGACCCGGCTTCTACTGCTTCAATAATAGGCTCTAAAGGAAACTCTCTTTCTCTACTATCACGTTTATCACGTGCAGTTAGTTCCTTAATGTACACTTCTCTATACCCTTCTTTACCACTTATATCCTGTAATGCTTTAAGCATATAAGGGTCTTGAGGCATATTGTCTAAGTTATTTAACTTCGTTATTTCGCTAACTGACATATTTTGGACAGGTAAATCGTCTAAAATAGTACCTAATTTCTTGGCTACGTTCTCCCTTAATACAACCATTCTACGTGTTTCTACACCGCCATTTAAGAACGGAAATTTAGTAGTAACGGCTTTTTGTACATCAGGATCTAATGAGCAAAGTAGTTCATATGCGTCAGCATAATTTTCGTCCATTAGTTGCATACGTATCTCGCATTTAATGGCTCGCTATAACTCTGTACTTGTTCACCTACTTTTACCAAGTCGTGTTTAGCACAGAACTTCATAAGTTTAATACCTACTTGTGTAATTGCCTTAGGCTCTACTGTAGCATCTTTGATTACACTATCAATAATACTTCTAATGTTATCTGGCTGTGCAGTCAAATCACAAAGTATTACGTTACGAGTATAGTCATCTAATACTCTATGTTCGTCACCATTATGATCTACCCAACGTTGTAACATCAAGTTATTCCAGTTGTAGCCTTTGCTATCCTTGTCAGCAAACGCCTCTGTTAAGCCTACCTTGTTCTTTGTACCTTTTACTCTTACACCAGGATATGCACTGAACACGTTATCACTTGTGTCACCTCGCATACACTTTTCAAACAATAACCATTGTGGATTAGGTGCAGGACGTTCTGCCTTAGTTTTCTTATCTATAACACGATTACCTTTCTTATCAAAGTAACCTTCATGTGTAATAGTCATGTCTTGAATACCATTGTATTGTTTACAGTTAGGAGCAATAAGTTGTGCAAAGTCGCCATCAGTTGAAACAATAACATGATTATCATTAGGGTGTGCTTGTACCCAACCTGCAATCAAGTCATCTGCTTCAAGTTCAGGATGTTGTAATACAGAACAATTAGTTTTATTACCTACGAAATCTTTGAACTCATCAAACATTTCCCAGAACACTTCATCTTCTTCTTGTTGTTGTGGAGTGGCCGCCGCTCGTGCATCACTTCTATTTCGCTTGTACGGCTCATAAAAGTCCTTACGCCAACTACGACCTTCTAAACAAAATACAACATGCGACCCATCAAAGTCCTGCCAAGCCTTTCTTACACCAGCAAGTGTAATATGAAAAGCCATACCAACCTTATCTGTAAGGTTACCACGAATTACGTGTCTTGCACGAAAAAATGTGTTAGCAGTATCAACGAGTATGTATGTCATTTAGTTGTCCTCTTGTAATAAAATATAGTGTTATTATACTACTTTTTAGTACTGTTGTCAACCTGTTTATTTGCTTCTGCTTGTGCTTTATACTTTTCTTGTATTTTGGTTAGCACTTCTTTGTTCATAAACGGAATGGCATTCATTTCTTCGTGATTGAATGAACCCGTTAATCTTAAATCAAATGCTACACTAACTCTTGGATCTTTTGAATCATGCTCACCTGTATAGTGTTGTGTGCTACTCGGGAACATTACACAGCCACCTTTTTTATTTGGTAAGCCAAGTTTTGATTCAGGATCATAACAACTTCTGTAAAATGTTGCAGTTGAATAATCTTCCAAATGCATATTACCACTCAAATAAGAATCTGGTTGAGCACCATGTGAGTGCGGTTCCATTGCTTCATTTTGTTTAAGAATGTTTGCCCAACATACAATTTGCAAGTCTTTAAGTTCAAGTTGTGCAGTTTGCACGTACTCAATATATGAATATCTTAAAAACGTTAGCAGTTCATTAAATGCAGGATCGTCTTGTGATAGTAAGTTATACTTTCCAAAACGTGTTGTAATATGATCTTTGCTTAGACCTGTACCACCTGTTGAGGTATATTCGTAATCTAAGATAGTCTTCTCATTATCAATTATCCATTTTTTAATGGCATCTACATGCTCATGGTCAGTCCAGTTTGTTAACCAAAGAGGAATATTCCAACTTGGTGCAAACTCTGTTAATGGATGAAAACTTTTAATTCTTACAATACTCACTTTACACTCCTTTTCATTACTTAATTTTCTTTCCGATATGACACATTTCTTTTAGTATCATTCTTAAATTTCTTGCAATCTTATATAGAAAAAATACTCCTGCAATCATTATTGCGGTATCTAAATATTCAATTATCATTTTACCTCCGATTTATCTTCGCTTATTTTTGTTGTGTTAATATAACCTGCACCTCTTGTAGTGTCCATGCCTTCTTCTGCAAGTACATTTCTTGCGAGGTCTTTAAACCACAGGTCAACGATTTCTTCATTCGACTCACCTTTGTAACCAGCATCAAGCAGTTGCTCAATAAACTCGTTGTTCCAGTCAAGTTCAAAGAAACCATTTCTAATATTATCTTTGTTTACTTGTGTATCAAGTACGCCAACCCAAGGTTTCTTAGCCTTAGTTGCCGCTTCTTTTTCTTTTAACATAAGATCTCTATGCGAGAGCTCAGTTCCTTTTGTAGCCTTTTTCATGCCTAACATGTCTTTCATTTTATCTAACATATTCACCATCCTGCCTTTCTAATAGCATCTTCGTCAAGTTGCTTGTTTTTGTTTTTCTTCTTACGTTTCACTTCGTCACGTGCCTCGTGCATTTCTTTATATGGATATAAACCATCTGAATGTAAATGTGCATCATTATCGGCTTTTACTTTTTTCTTTGTTAACTTCTTAACAAGTAATGGAAGATACACACTTACGCCTACAACCGTCCAAAAGGTCGCCAGCACTGTGAAATATAACTTCCAGTTAGCGATGTCTACTGCCATACCTAACGTAACACCACCTATCCATACATAATCTAATAAGGCATGGAAACGTTTCCAATTACTTCCATATTTGGCTATTAGTGCTTCTCTCTTATGTGCAAACCAAGGGTGTACATGTCGCATGATCACGAACCCTTCGTTCAATACCATAACAGTAAATCCTAACCAAAATATCATATTATGTTCCTATGGCGTTACCAAACAAGTAAACGTGTACTCGTGCCGCCACATTATATCCTCTCTGAAAAGCCATCTTTGCAACATCACCTGCCGTTGCAGTTTGCTCTTCTTCTCTGGCTCCTACAGGCATAACCCATACAGGCCATTCAACGCCTTCTGCTCTAAATTTTTCTATAACAGAATCCATTTCATCCCATTGTCTTTGTTCAGAACCAACAACAAACTTTAATTGTCCTGCTTTAGATAGTTCTGCATATTCGCCAACTACTTCTGGAATAATTGCTTTTTTATTTTCTTCACCTGCTACTGTCCATAATTTAGGACTACAACTAAAGAATACTTCTTCATTAATTCTTTTTACCCATTCTTTAAATGGATCTCTTAACTTCTGTGTGCCGTTAGTTTCAAACGTCATGCTATCAGGCAAGTTACCTTGTCTTTCAAGTTCTTCATATATTCCAACACTTGCCGCCTGTCCTGTAACCATTAAAGGTTCACCGCCAGTAAAACATAAGTGTTGTCTTTGTTTACTCATAGGATGAAGAAACAATCCTTCTGGATTGCTATCTGTTTTTAATATATCAACAATCTTATTTGCTAATACAGTAGGAGTTTCTTGTCCCATTAAGTGTTTATACTTCTTTGCCCAAGTATAAGAACTATCGCAACCTTTTTCCCATACAGGTAAGTCTTCAACTCTTTTTACTTGGCTTACGTCATAATCCAGGAACGGCAGGTCATATGTATCCGGGTTAGTTGGATCTACTTGACCAAAGCCGCTACACTGTAAGTTACATAAAAAGAATCTTATCCATGCTGTCGGAACACCAGTGTAGTGTCCTTCACCTTGAATGGAGTGAAATATCTCACTGTAATAATACTTCTTCTCAGTTGTCATTATAAGAGCCTCCTAACAAGCAAACTGTTGTTGCAGTTTTACGTTGTCTATAAACTCTTTTTTAGTTGCTGGATCGTCTTTAAATGCTCCACGTAATACAGTAGTCTGCGTTAAAGAACTATGTGCTTTAATACCTCTGTTCTCACAACAACCATGTGTTGCTTGTACATAAACACCAACGTGTTCACTACCTGTTTCTTTTTGTATTGCATTTGCAATCATAACATTAAGTTCTTCTTGCAATGTTCCACGTGTTGCACACCATTGTGCGATCCTTGTGTACTTACTAAGACCTAAAAGTTTCGGACCTGCAATGATACCAATGTATGCTACTCCTTTAACAGTCTGGTGATGATGTGAACATAAACTTGTAAGTTCACTCCTTACTACCAACATACCTTCATAACCACCTTCAATGTAGTTTGGAAATGCACTTGGGTTAGGCATCTTATCATAACGTCCGGCCATAATCTCATTAATGTACATCTTAGCCATACGTCTTGCAGTATCCATACTGTTAGGATCTGTTTCTGTATCAATTAACAGTTTTTGCAATACATTTTCAAAAGCAGGAATTGCCTCGTCGATAAGTGCTTGTTTGTCACCTTCTTCGAGTACTTCGCTAATATTATCATTAGCCCAGTAACGAATACCTTGCTCTTTTAGTTTTGCTTTTATTTCTTCTACTTTACTCATTTACTTCTCCGATGTTAAGGCAGTGGATTGCCTGTCTTAGTTGTATTATATTATACGATATATTTAGATCAATGTCAAACACTTTATATATGGATTTAACCAAAGTATTTGTTAAGCATTTCTAAACGATCGTGCGCCTGAGCCATTTTATCCAATTCCTTTTGGATGGTCTCAATAATATCTGAGTGTTCACCAATTCCAACTACCTGTTGCATGTACACTTCGATATTAGCCTTGTGCAAGTCAATCTCTGCTTCTGCATGTTTTCTTGCCGCATCTATCATTACTTGTTTCAACATAAACTTCCTTTCATGTTAGGGATATATTCGTTTGCAATAAGAGTATGTGCTTCTAAATTGAAATGCTCATCATCTACTACAAAGTCTTGTAATTCACCCTTGGTTAATAAAAACTGTGTTGCAGTTTTTTCTGATACGTCCGCTTGTACGTTCCCAATGATATTTAGATCTTTAGGTAGCCAAGTCTGGTCGTTTATGGCAAAGATTTTTAACACCGCGTTGTTTTCTTTGCACATTTGATTCCAAAGATATACTTCTTTGAAAAACTGTCTTTGATTAACAACAGTCATTACTTCGTACCATGCTTTTACTCTTTGGTAACCTTCCTGTTGTAAGTTTGGTTCAACTAAATCAAACGGATCAAACTTCATACTTAATGTTGGTTGTATTACATAATCACCAGACATAGTTATACGTCCGCCATCAAAACTTTTAAGTTCGTCATTCCACATATTAATATTATAACAATCAATACGTCCTTTTGTTTCTTCTTGCATCATATGAGCATCAAGTGGAATAATGTTTTCGTAATAACAAGGATTACTAAATCCTAATCTAAAACGATTCCAATATGTTTGTTGTATAACAACTTCGTCAATGTCGTCATACTTTTTAAACAAGAAAGCAAGACGCTCACTATAATCATACCAACCTCTACCAGGACAAGCAAATATCACACCGTCCTTGTTTTGATTGTTAATATAAACTTCCGCCCAGTTGTTATCATTCCAACGGTCATGTATACCATCGGGAGCAGGGAATTGATATCCTGCACTATGACTACAACCTATAACGGCAGTTCTCATTATACGCAATCTCCTTCAAGAAATAAATCTGGTTGTTTAGGATTTGAAATTGTATACTTTTGCATATTAGGAATAACTCCACGTACACCGCCTTTAGGATCAGACATGTCACCTTTGCGTCTTGGAATTAAATGTACGTGTGGATACATAACAGTTTGTCCTGCTTCTTCTCCAACGTTCTGTCCTACATTAAAAGCATCACAGTAGCCACGTTCAACCCAATCGTAACCCCATTTATATGCCGCTTCCCAACACTTAACAATATCTTGCCAAGACTGCTCTTTCGGTACAAAAAGAAGATGTCCTTCTGTTACTGGATACTTGTCTTTAAAAACTGTAAAACCTTTAGCATCAAGTAAAACATCTTTCCATGGTGTTTCGTTAAATTGCATTTAATATACTCCTACGTTTTCCCAAGGATAAACCAACCAGACGTCTTCCTCGGCTTTGTTAACTTCATGACAACTATAACTCACCTGGCTAAAGTTGCTGGCTAAATTTTCTGTAAGTGTAGCAAATTTTACACTGTTTCCCCATACCGCATTCCAGGCAACATCTTCTTGTGGCAAACAACCACTTTGCCAATCATTCTTAATCCAATTAAATGTAGCACCAGTATCGTTGATGTCATCTACAATAAGTATCTTCTTTCTTAAACTTGGATCCCATCTTGAACCTGCAACCTTAGTTGTTGTACCTGTGGTATCTTCATTGTAACCAAATGCATCACTGGCCATCCAGGCGGCACTATCATTATAGCCACCTTTCTCTCCATCACGTAAACTTACCTTAAGTGCTTCGCAACGTATTCCTGTCATGTTACTAATAATAGTTGCAGGAACATTACCACCTCGTGTAATGCCTACAATATAGTCAGGACGCCAATCGTCCTTGTACATCTGATTTATAATACTTTGACACATATTTTCTACGTCAGTCCAAGTATAATAATGCTTCTTAACCATAGTTTCTCCTAATTTGTAATACGTCTTGATTACCTTGTTGAACAATTATTCCAGTACCGTTGCCTTTACCTGCCTCAACAAATTTAAGTGCAGGAACAAATCTTGCAGTGTTTCTAAATCCTGTAGCACTATGATTAATGCTACTCTTAAAGAAACAGAACCTGCCTGGTATTGGTGCGATACTTAACACCAATGGATCTGTGTTTCCTTGTATATCTTGAAGTTTATATCCATCAAGATCATCTTTAGTAATATAGAACTTTGTTTCTCCTTTATCATCAGGCTTCCATGATGTATTGCAGTAATAAAGCAATGTCCAATCACAATCATCTTTGTGATAGTATGCATCTTCGCCTGTTGCAAAAAAGTTTAAGTTACTTCTACGGTATTCTAATCCTTCAAGGTCTTTTAGTTTTTCATTAACTACGTTCCATAAAGTTTGCCATGAATGAGTAGGCTCAAAGTCAAAGCATTGTAATCCTGTAGGTGGTTGATCTGGATTGTCTTTCGTACCCCACTTAAACGGAACATCTTGAATATTCTTTTCAAGAGCACCTATAGTATTATGTGTAAACACGTTATCGTATGTTATTATAAGTCCGCCAAAGTAAGATGTTCTATCCAATGTTATTCTCCCGTTCGTTCAAGTATTCTTCATTATGAACCCATCTGTAACCTGCATTGGCCCATTCATTACCTGAGTTACCATATACGAAACGTACAAATCCCCATTCCTTTTCTTTACGTCCCATATAAAAAATACTCCAACAAGGTATTTCATTTCCATCTTTGTCTTTAGCAAGTTCTAACCAATGTAAGTCATCTGCTTTTCTAAAACGGAAACTACCAGGTCCGCGCCATACTTTCGTTGAACCAACGACAGCACCTTCCTGTGAATGTATTGGAATGTGTTCCCAATATCCACCTTTAATAATAAATGCTCCCCAATTCCAAGGATGATCATGCAATGTAGGTTCATCACTTACAAGAACCTTATGCAATGTAATATTGAAAGGGAACTTCTTTCTATCCTTTAGAAACAAGTAGTAACGAACAAGATATGGTATCTTGCCTGTTCTATCTGTAATAACTCGGCGTCTTCCGAGCATGTCCATTATTTTAGAAAGGAAGTTCATCTTTATAATCGTCTTTCACTAAATTGTATACTTCTAAAAATTTTTCATATTGTATTTTTAAAGCAGGATATTGTTTAATCATTTCTTGTACTTTGTATTCGCTTGGCCATGTTTCTTCTTTGTATGATGTGCCTGCAAAGTCAGTGTTAATTGTTAATGGAGTAGTACCGTCTTGACCATCTAAGTCTGAAATGTCAAACGTGTATGTTGGTGTACTCTCTACTATGCCGCCAACTGTTTCACCACTGTATGTAACTGTATAATCATCGTCCATCATTATCTCCAATAGTTTTATATAATGCTTTTCCTGAAAAGAACTCGCCTTTCAGTTTATTAACTTGTTGTTGTATTTTTAGCAAGTACTTGTCATAGTTCTCAACATAATCTGTAATAAGATTCATTACTTTTTGTTTATGTTTTTTGTAACTATCTAAGTCTTGTGTCCATTCACTTGGATATAAAAACTCTGGCAATGCCATTTCACTGTAACTTAATCTATCTGGCATCATTGGCAATGCATCTACAAGAGCACCTTCATACCAACTAATACCTAATGTTTCTTGTAAGTTAGCACTAAACACAACCTTTGCTTCACCTAATAAATTATGATATTCATTTTTAGTAAGTTCACGTTCTTGACAAATAACAAATTCGTATTGTGTCATGCTTTCTTTTAAATCTCTAAATATATCAACTTGCTTCTCTGGAGCAATTCTATGCGGAAACAAAATCATGTTTTTCTTTGTCATGCCTTTGTACTGTGCAAAACTATTTGCCAAGTACTCCATAGGCCAACCTACTATGTTTGACTTTGTTAATAATGTTGGAAAACTTTGTATATACAGTTGTTTATGAAACTCTGTTGCAAAAAAATTATTATCATAGCATTCATACATACTACGTTCTGCACTTCTACACCAATCAGCATCACCAATTAATCTTCCTAAGAAGTCTTGTGGATCATAACTGCCGGCGTGCCACATACCACCTACCTTAATCTTAACACCAAGTAATTCAGCCATATACTTTAATTGTATTACAGTTGGATTCCAAGCATCTGTGTATAGGAAGTAGTCGCCATCTTTAATTTCACCATTAGCAAATAGTCTGCTAATTTCTAACATTTGCTGAGACTTATAATTATTAGTCCCTGCAAAGTTAAGGAATGCCCCAGGCGTTGTAGCCTGAGGCACTTCTCCTCCGCTAATAACAACTACTTCTGAATTAGTTGCACGTTTCATTTGCTTTGGAAGATGTTCCTTCCACTGCTTTGTGTAACGTGTATCAACTGCTTCAATATCTACGATGTAAATTGTCATTAGTTTCTCCTTATTTTAAAGCATACTTCTTTTGAAGTTGTTTCAACAATAGTCCGTATGCTGGAAGGAATACAATTAAGCCTACTGCAATTTTGAGTACAGTTTGTGATCCTGCAATCTCCATCCAGTTAGCCGCCATATATTCATCTGCCGAGTTGTTAAATGCGACAGCAAAGAACGTATACGTGTCAATGATGTTCGCCGCGATAGTAGATACCGCAGGTGCTAACCACCAATTTTTTGTAAACGCTTCTCTAATGTATTGGAATACATATACATCAAGCATTGTACCAATAGCATAAGCCGTTGCCGAAGCAAAACCAATACGCATTGCTACTGATTGTGGTGCTCCTTCTGCAAGTACAACTGCAATGGATCCAATGATTGCCAATGGATACGCCGCCGCGATTGTTGATCTTGCAATATTTTTTCCAAGTAGTCTAACAGTCAAGTCCGTTGCTATTACAACTAATGGGAAAGTAAATGCCGCCCACGTTAGTTTCACACCTGCAATTTCTACAGGGATTGCCACCAACGCATTTGAAACAGTGATCACGATAACGTGAAGTGCCACTAATTTCATCAGCATACTTTTATCTACGTCTTTGAACATTTAAGTCCTCCTATACATCTTCTTTTTATTTGGCTTGTACTTAGGCTTCTTGCCTTGAGTGAACAAAACGTATGTTCTCCAAGCCTCGCTTTTGTTGTTATAAAGATCACGTTCGTCAAAGCGATAAGAACGTCCGTAACCCGTTACCCAAGAAGTCTTTGAACAAAAGTCCTTGAATTTCTCGAGATCAGTGAACACCTGCTCATAGGCTTCACGATTAAATTTGAGTGACATCGCATTTTTCCTCTATCTTGCATACTCAATATGGGCACCGTTTTCTCCATCTTCACTTACGTCAATATGGACTTCACGGCCTGGGTGTTTAGCATTGATCTCTTTGTAAAGATCATCTGCCATCATTTCACAACTCTTATAATCTAACTCTAATGTTTTCTCCTCATAAAGTTTTTCTAACCATCTTTTAAATTGTATAAACTCGATATCTCTATCATTGTGTGTAACTGTGATTGCTACCTTAAAATGAAAGATGTGTCTGTGTGGATATCCTAAGAAACTAACATCATACTCATCACCTGTTGCAAGTGCTGGATCATCTAATGCCGCCGGATACTTGTGAATACCTTCCTTACGGAAAGTTACCCAAATCATTCGTTTTGCTGTATTCATAATTCTTGCCTTGTTGTCTTTATCTGATTGTTCTTTAATTAACTGATCTGTCATACTCATATTATAAAGCCTTTCGCCTCATTTGTCAATGGTTTTTCTTGATTTATTTTGGTTACCAAGTCATCGAATACGTTCAAAATATAATCTGTTTCGACTTTCTTAGTTTCATAAAAACTACAAAATTTAATTGTAGTTGTCGAGTATTGCCAAATACCGCAGTTATTCAGGAATGCTCGAATTTCGTTTAGTGTCTTTACGTCTCTACCTTTGTCCATTTTACAGTTTAAGAAACTGTTTTTATGTGTTACATCAAAAGTTTCTACCTTTTGTAGTATGTCTGCAAGTTCCACCAAAAATTTTGTAACTTGATTTGTTACGTTAAACATCAATTTATTTTTATCACAGTATTCAAGTGCGGCCACTACCGCAGTTGCTCCTACAGGATCTTGGCTACGTGAGTTGCCAATTGCTATAGGTAATGCCCAACCAGTGTCTGTTGGCTTTGAAATCTTGTCATACATTTCTTTTGAAAGGCAAGTGATTGCAAAAGAACTAAATCCACCTGCAAGTGCTTTACCAAAACAAGCAATGTCAGGTTGTAGATTACGTTCCATGCTATGTGCGAAACTACCAAATCTATACATACCTGTAAATACTTCGTCAGCAATAATTTTATAATCGTATTTGAATTTGCCTTGTTTAATTTTCTTAATAAGGTCATCGGACATTTCATCAACACCGTTAAACCAACTTACAGTATCACACAATACGGCACAAATGTTTCCTTGGTGTTTTTCTAATACAGTTGTAAAGTCCTCATCATAAAAGTCTACATACTCTATATCAGGAAAGTGTTTACTCCAACCTCTGTAATCACTCATTGCCCAACCACTTAAACTTCCGCTATGGAAACTACCTTTACGTACAAGTACCTTGTTTTTCTTTTTGTTACTGTAGTATTGAAAACAAAATTTTAGTGCATTGTCTGTTGCATCACTTCCGCTATGTGCTGGAATAAATGCAAAATAATCTGGAAGTTTCTTTTGTAATATATCTTCTAACTTTGTCCATATCTCAGGTTTAGCATTCCAATCGTTGCTTGGCCAAACTCTATGTGCATGAGCAATATGATATTGTATGTATTCGTTGTTAAAGCCTAATACGTTGCAACCTTTACCTGCACTAATGTCATAGTAGTTCTTTCCTTCCGAATCAATAAACCTTCCGTTAAAACTCGTAACAGTAGGCATTGTGTCAGTTGGATCACAAAAACTATGCAGTAGTTTCATTTAGTCCTCCGAAGGGCTATCGTCGCCGTACTTTGACCAGTCTGTGAATTTATCTCTTTGTAGTAGCGGGTGAACGTTGTGTACCCATACACCTGGATTAGAATGATCAAAATCAGCATCGTCAATCTTAATACAAGCATTGTAGTTAAGTTGGTTTACGTATGGCAGTTTAACACTAATCATACTAATAAAATTATGTCTTTCGTTATATCCTGTTTCAAGTACCCAGTCATGATATTTTACGTCATAGTCAAGTGTTACAAGATATTTTTTATCAAGCAATCCAAACACAAGATCGTCCCAACTTTCTTTAGGAACAAAACTATGATTAGCACCTAAGTAAATATGATCTACTACGTGCTTCTTTGCTTGTGCTAATACATCTTCTAATGGTTGACAACCTGTAACAAATAATGTGTCCATACCTTCAGCAGGAGTTTTTTCAACTTCATAACCTGTAAAGTAGATTACATCATCTTTTACACCATCTGCATATTGTCTTTCCATATTATTCCTCTGTAAATAAATTGCCAAACTGTGTTTGTGCGTTTACTGTTTTCTTTCCTGTTGCACCACGTGTTCCAATAATTGACATCCAGAACTTACTATAATGTTCAATTACTGCGTTCGCTTCGTCTCTGCTGTCTGTTGCAAATATTGCCTCCACAACATCTCTAAAAAATAACCTGTCGAACCGTTCCTCCACAAGCATGTTCGGAATGACTCCATTGTCGTATTGTCTATTTGCTTCTTGTACTGCATTAATATGACTCCATACATTATGACCCATCTGGATCGCATATGAAAAACTATCCCAAGATGTTTTTCCTTCTTTGCCTATTTTGTTCAAGTCACCTTGTGCATACTTACAAATGTCTTGTGCAGTTAGTCCTGTTGTAATAGGCGAATCTTTAAAACTTGTATGCTTACCTTCTCTAACAAATGCTTGACTAAATGGCGTTGTATCAGTTGCTAATCCTTTATCATCAATGCTTGGCACCATTCTGTAAACCCATTTCTTACGATCTAATGTTTCAAGTTCGCAATAAATTTGTCCATTAGCAGTTGCTAAGAAAGGACTTGCACAATCAAACGTAATCATAAAGTTTGGATTATGATACTTACGTACTGCTCTTTGTATATCTGTAAGTAGTGTTGCCCACTCTAATTTACTTGTACCTAAGAAGTGCATTACATCATGTACGCCTTTCTCAAGTAGTCCATCAAATTTAAGTGCAACAAGTCTTTTAAGAACAAGATGAATATCACACATATTCTGTCCACCCATACTCCAACCATTAAAGTGTGTGCCTGGATACTTAACTGGATCACAATAGTCTTTCATTTGCTGATACCAATCTTCTGCGTCAGCATGATTTTCACCTTGTAATACATTTAAGAATTTACAAGCACCACTTCTATGTTTCATAAAGTAGTCATTGTTAATACGTGTAGCATTAACGGCATCTTGATAATTGTCAATTCCAGTTGCTTTAGCACCTTCGGGAGACCGTGCTACCCAAGCCGGAATATCAAGTATCATTCCATAGTCCATATATGCGTCCATCCATCTAAGAACTTGTTCACGTTTCTTTTGTGCTTTAGGACAATTAGGATTCTTCCAATCGCCTTCCCACACACCTTTACCAATCTGGAAACCACCACTGTCACCTAACAACCAAGAAGTGTTACGATCTCTATCTCGTATCATATCTTCTTTGGGTGCGTCCTTGTTAATATCAAGTTCGGCGTGACCTGCGGAATACAAACTCCATTGATACTCAAACAACGACTTACTCGGATTAAGCCAGTTCATGCTCTCAACACCATTTGTAAAGTGTTTAGGTATACGATTATATTCTACGTACTCCTCACGTCTTTGCTTACCTACAAAGGTTGCAAAGAAGCCACTCAGTGCTGGCAAGAAAGTTGCGTAATCTTTTTGTGCAGTTGTTAAGTTAGTATTCAATTAAATGTCCGTCCTTACAATATGTTTTCTAAGGGCTCTAACAAGTTCTTCGATCTTGTCTACTACAGATATCATATCTTTGTCTGTAATATACTTTTGTTTCTCTCTCAACTTGTCATACTCCTTAAGTGGTATGGTTACTGTGCTACCTTCATTTTCAAACGATCTATCGTCATCTCTTTCATCAACACTTGTCATAAAGTCCTTATTTTGTTTGAGCTGGAAGAATATAATTATATTCTGCTAATCCAGAATCAACGGTTAATTGCATTGCACCTTGATCTGAAATACTCATTGTTACTTTGCCGTCCAAGTTCAAGATTGCTTGTACTTGTGCTACAGGCCATGCCCATGCATGTTTCAAACTACCTGTTACATCTGTTTGGAATACAAACGAACCTGCGTGTTGTGAAGCATCACCGAAACTAAACACAAGGTTAGTACCTTCTGTTCTTACTGTAAATACAGTTTCTTCTGCGTGTGCCATGCTCTGAAACTTCATTCTTTGAATTGAAGCCATGCTTGGTTCTACAACAACGTCCCACGATGCACCTTTAAACTTTACAGTTTTAAGTTTCTCATCAATGATTTGTTTATTCATAAACCTATAATCATTTTCAAAGTCACCTGCTTCGTTCTCAAAGTGAATATGAGTTGGAACAGTTTCACCATTGCGTTCTGCTTGTTCAACACTAACTTTTGCGTTAGTTTGATACTCAGGACACTTAAGGTGTAATGCTAATTTGTCTAAGTTAGGCATACCAAATGTACCAGCAAATTCTGCCACTGGGTTTTTAGTCTGCGAACTTAAAATTACAGATCTATCTTCTGCCATCGATTCAATAGTAGTATCTGCTTCGCTCGTTACTTTTACAATGTTAAGAAATCCTAACGAATGTGTATGTGCAACGATATCTTGTAAAATGTCTTTCATGTTTTTTAGTCTCCTATTTTAACTATTATACTTACAAAATTATGATTTGTCAAGTGCTTTTTCCTGGCTGACGAATTCTAATGCATCAATTTTTGATTTCCAACCAATTGATGATAAATGACTAATGTCTGCGACATTGTCTTTACGTTCATGCTCGTCACCGTTTCTTTCTTCATAATTTTCTAAGCCTACTGCTTTGCAGTAATCCGATAAAGGTCTTGACGTACCCGTTCCTACATCAATTACTCCTGTTAAATCACTTTCTAACAATTGAGTAACTGCTCTACACACATCAGATATATGTATAAAATCTCTTTTATGATCTACATTAATAAATGTAACTTCATTGTTTAATAATTTTGGTACAAACATATAGTCTCTACCTGCTCCACCAATTACAGTTGTAAATCTCATACCTAAACTATCTTCAGGTGCAATACGTTCTACAACATATTTTGACATTGCATATGGATTTCTTTGTGGCTCTTTTGCAGTGCTTGAACTTGCATATAAGATCCTTGCATTTGGAAATGCTTTAAATAATCTATTTGATGCAACAACATTGTTATCAAAATATTCTTGCGGAACTTCAAGGCTTTTTCTTACGCCACTCATTGCCGCTAAATGAACTACTGCATCTACTTGATAATTTAACTCACAGTCAAGTAAGTCATTGCCAGACTTAATGTCAATTGGTATTACGGTATGCATACCTGCCCAATACTTCTTAAGTACTGAACCTATCATTCCGTCACTACCTGTTAGTAATATTCTCATTACGTTATTTCCTCCTCGATGTATCTTTTTAATTCATGGTCTTGTACATCGTTTGGTATATTATTTTTATAAAAGATCTGATAACTATCCGAACCATACTTGCCTACGCCATATAGTTTAGTAGCATCTTCTCCGTCCCAATTTAAAAAGTCTTTTGACATTTGTCTAATTGTGTTTTCACGTCTATTATAAAAGCCTAAACTCTTAATAACTTCTATTACAGTTTTCCTATCGCTTTTTAAATACTTTTGTGGAGTAGGCCATTTGTCAAAGAACTCTGGTAATACTCTTTTAACCTGTACCCTACCTGTTTGATTCAAACAAATAACACCTACAAAGTGTTGCCATAAGTTAGCAACCTGTTGTTGTACCATTAAATCAGGATCCATTATTTTCATTTATTCTTCCTCATAAAAAAATACATCATAACCTTTGCCACGTGTGTCTCCGCCGCCGTTATCAAGTTCATGTTCTCCATATGTTACACGTTCCAATATTTCTTCGTCATTGGGCATTGTGCTTGAATGAAACTTAAACTTATTAATATCAAACTTTTCGCCTCTCAAATGTAACATACCATCATAGAACGTACCTTTCTCATGACTAATCATTTGTGCATAATGTCCTTTAGGAATACTATATCCTTTGTCATCAATATCATGTTCGCAAGTTACATTATCGAAGAAATCGTAAAACTCTCCGTCATAGTGTTCTTTTATAGTTTGTGCAGAATAACCTTCACCTGATACTTCTTCAATCATTAATTTACAATTACCAAGGCTACCACCATACCAATGACTTTGTTCATTAGGTGGTTCATGCCATTCACTATGCCCTTCACTATCTTGATCCCAAAGAAAGTCTGCTTCTTGAGGCATATCATGTTGCTGTCTAAATTCTTCAGCACCACTCATATATTCTGAGGCATAGATATCGTTTTCATTCTCATTTGCTTTCCACCAATCATGACACTTTTTTGTTATAGGACACCATGACATTTCTGCACCATATCCATAAAGTGATACACGAAAGTACCTATCAGGATTTTTAATATTCTCAATAAGTTCTTGTTTTTCTTCTGTAGTAGCCATTACCTTGCTTTCGTAATATTAAAATGCTTATAAGTTTGTTGTACACACTTTGCTTGATAATAACAGTCAGCAAGTGCATTGTGCAATTCTTCTTGTATTGCTTTACGGGGATCACTTGGCATAAGTGCAAACAATGTTCTGCTATCTCTAATTTGCCAATAGTTCCACGGAGTAGGCTTGCCAATATTTTTATACAAGTTTTGTAGTATTGCATAATCAAATAAAGGACCTTGACACCATAAGTAATCAAGTCCTACACACCATTTGTTTAATTGCTTTGTTAGTGTGTCCATGTTTACTCTTTCATGGTCACCAAATGCTTCATCACGTATTTCAGGCTTTTGTTTGCCCCACCATTCAAGTGTATTGTCATCTATTGTACGTCCATACTTTTCACTTTGTTCTTCTATGTCAAGTCTTAGATATAAAGGTTGATGTGGCTCTGCATTAGTTGTAGGATCAAACTTAACTGCGCCAAGTGTTATGATTACACTATCTGGTTCTACACCAAGTGTTTCTAAATCTATCATTCCATGTGTTGCCATTATTCTTCACCTCCAAAGTCAAACAAGTTGTTAAATGTATTCTTTTGTTTTGTACTTTCTAAGTCATAGTTTAGCGGACCAATCAAGTTACCCAACTTGTTATCAATGATTGTTTCTTCCATAGCATCACCATCGAATGGTAGTTCCTTAAACCATTCTGGCAAGTGTAATTCATCTACAGGATATGCTACACTTGTATAACCCATTGGATTCTGTTTTAGTTTACAAACAATAACTTTCATACCATCTACAATCTCTTGACTGTATTTGTCACTGTTCATACGTTTTAATGTGTTCCAGTTAATACTTGCTCGAACGTGTCCTGGCATATTTGCTTTGCCTTGTTTCTGTTCAAGTCGCTGATAGTGTCCAATCTTGTTTGCACGTTTCGGACTACCTTTTTCATGTCCTGGACGACTCTTAAAGTCTGTTCTAAATTCTGCAATGCTATCAAGTATTTCATCTTCTGTGCCTTTTTGTAATACTTTAAGCAGTACTTCGCTCAAGAAGTCTTGCATAAACACAGGAGTATCAGAACGTTTTAGATCAAGACCCATTGCTTTTACTTTGCCTGGCTTACCATCTATATCACGTCTTGTACCTTCATCATCATACACAAGAATTGCATAACGTTTCTTTGTAATAAACAATCCGCTTTCGCCAACAATCTCTCTACCTGCCGCGATAACATCTGATCTGCTCTTTGGACAATGGAAAGTATCTAACATAAACTTACCAAATGATTTGTTTGCTTCATCACAAACTTGTTCATATAGTTGTACTACACTTTCTTTAGTCCAAGGAATACTACCTTTATCTATTTCATCTTTTAGTATTGGATATGCACTAAAGTATACAGAGTCTGTGTCTCCATAAATTATACTCTTACCTACGTAATTGTATTCACCTGTAATAACTTTGTTTACTTCTGCACTCATGTGTTTAACAATTTGTCTACCTGTTAGTGTTGTACTTTGACCAATACGTCCATCAAAGAATCTACAACCAGGATTAAGAATAGCACCATATAAACTATTTAGGTTAATCTTCTTAACAAGTTGTCTTTTATCCCAAAATTCTATTTCTGCTTTGTTCTCTGCGGCCAATGCCTTTTTCTTCATAGCCTGCATTTCTTTACGTTCACTGTACCAACGTTTAAGTAGTCCAGGAATAACACCTTCAAACTCTGTTGTAAAGATTGTACCGTTAGCACTGATCATCCACGGCTTGTTGCTATTAAAGATAACTTCATGTATTTGTGCACCACTCATTACGTCTGACTCGCCATTCTCCCAGTCAACTGTAATGCTGATGTCTCTACGTTTTTCCATGACAGCATCAAACTCGATAGTACCGAATCTACCTTCCCATGCCGCGGCAAAACTCTTTTTCTTTAGACCCATTTGTTCACCAACATATTTGTTAGTGTGTTCTGGACGAAGTTGTCCTATAACAGTTGCTGGATCCATATTCAAACTTCTAATAACAGATGGATACAGTGAATTCAAGTCCATTGATCCTATCCATTCATGTACGCCTACCTTAGGATATGCAACATAGGCACCCGCCGCTGGCTCTGAGCCTGGCTCACGTTTTATTCTATTAGGAACTTGTTGTCCACGTCTGTGTGCTTCATTAATAATTGCTTGTTCTGTAACTGCGACAGCACCCATAGTGGTTTGTAGCAAAACAGTATTTGCATGAGCAAGTTCGTTACTAAGATCAATAAACCTTAGTTTTTTGTCCAACTTGTCCAGTAGTGCAACGTCTTGTCTGTTGTACTCAATGAACGTTCTGAAGTCATTGTTATAAAGGGCATCGAGTGTACCTTCGTACACAGTTTTCTTTTCGCCAACTTCCATTTCACCAATGGCATCAAGTCTGTAAGTGTGTCTTTCTTCATACGTATATTTACGATATAATTCCAAACTATCTAAATGCACTCTACCTATTAGGTCATAGGTTTCTTGTTGTCTACCAAACTTTTCATATTCTCTTTTCTTAGGAAACTGATCAAACAAACAAAAACGTCTTGTGTCATCTTTGCTTAATACTTTTGCTACACGGTTAACAGTATATGGAATATCATAACCTTCACTGTTCCAACCTGTAATAATATCACTGTCTTGTATTAGATCAAGGAATGTTTTTAACATATCTCTTTCATCTGCAAACAAGTGTGTGTTAGGGAATTCTTTACATTGCTCTTGTGCTTCTTCCATTGTAAGTGTCTTAGGCGGTACTGCAAGTGTTACAAGTGTATCAAGCCACTGTAGGTGTACGGAAATAGCAGTAATAGGCATAAACGGATCACTTGGATCAGCGAAGCCTCGCTCTGGATCATAGTCTGTCTCAATATCAAAAAATGCTACGTTTAGTTTAGGAGCATCTTGATTAAGATAGTTTTCACTTAAACATTGAAAGATAGGATTAATATCGCTTTCAAACAATTTCTTGTTTTTATTAATTGCTTGTTCTTTACGAAAGTCTTTTGTATTCTTGGATACAATTCTACTTAATGGATCACCGTAAATACTTCTGTACTTACCTCGTTGATCTTCATAATAGAAAGTATATTTTACAGGGTATTCAGCAAACTGACGTTTGCCGTCTTTTCGTTCTACAACACGAATAATATCTGCGTTGCGATCAAAGTGTGCGTCTACATAACTCATTCATTCTCCTCTTGTCCTTTGCGGCGGACATATACCAATTGTTTCGTTTATTGGCCGAAAAAACCATCTTGTATAAGACCTGCAATATATATTATTGTAAGTCCTGCGTTTAAAATAATCAACGACTTTTCTTTCCAAAGTACTCCAACAAGTACCCAAATACTATTTGCAATAGTAAATGCGTAACTATACCAAGGATACATATTGAAAGCGGCCATTGTTGCGGCTATCAATAATACTGTTGTCCCTGTCCATGCTAACCATTGATATGGTTTAACCTGTATATCGTTTGTTTCTAAAGTACTCATCTACGTTTTGTGCCTTGTCATCTATCCAAATATCATAGTGTGGTTTGTGAAATCTAACACTTGTATATTCTACTCCCCACTCTTCTAATTGCCTAACTGTAAACTGTGACCAATCTTTGTGCGAGTTTGCACCCCGAGCAGTCCAATAGTGTACCTCATTGCCTTGTGCCAAAAGTTCATTAAAATACTTAATTCGCTCTTTATTGGGAACACTATTTTCATAATTACTGTTAACAGTATAACATATAGTCCCGTCGATGTCAACCATATATTTCAATATTTTGACTCCTTAGGTTCTTCAAAAAAGTGTTTGTCACCCATTGCTTCTCGTATCTTTCTGAATATCATATTATGCGGATATGTTTTATAATAATCCGTTTGGTATAGTTTTTCGCTTGCCTTTTTAGTTTCTGTAATCTTTTGTATAATGAATAGCCTAATTGTTGGATCGTTTAGTTCATTTTTATAATGATCATAATTATATTCAATAAACAACAAATCCCTGTCTATAAAGTATTGTGTTTTACACAAACCAATTAAATCTTGTCCTTCATTTCTATCTTGAACTCCATGCAATACAATTAACAATCCATGTAAGTTATCTTCATAAGGAAAGTTAATCATGTGCTTCATGATATCCATATATTGGTCTGTGTGAATTACTGGTACTTTCGAACTGTATGCCCAAGGACATCTTGCCACTGAGCCATCTGTTGGTTGAGATAATTCTTTAAGGTGTATCTCTAACCAATCATCAATTCGTTTTTTATTTTCTTCTAATACCATTAGTACCAACCTGCGGCTACTCCGTATCCAAATATATTAACGCATACGAACCAACCCGTTATTAACATTACCCAAGCGGCACCTCTACGATAAGATGCATAGCATTGTGTTGTACTACCAACAAAAAATGCAGGATAAACTAATAACATATTAGGTTCTTTGGCTGTTATTGCCAGCGTCATACTTGCGCCGACTGTAAAAATAAAACTGACAAGTTCGAATGAAAATGCAATCTTATCTGATTTGTAACTGTTAATCCAAAAGTCTTTTATCTTTTGCATTACTTGTCTTTGCCGACTGTGACAACAAGTGTTTCAAGATCATCAAATTCATCAGCAACTTTATGCCAATCTTGTTTGTGTGCAATCTTAATTGCCTTGTTGATCAATGCAGGCTTAATGTCTAATTCTTGAGCAACTGCTTTTACAGTTTCTCTTAGACCTTCTTGCAAGTCTTCGACTTCTCTAAGAACAGTAGCACCTTCATTTACCAATCTTTCAAGTTTGGCTTTTTCGTCACCACCATAAGTTCTGTCTGACATAAATCATCTCCTAAGTTTAAATTATGTTTTATATTATATATTCGTTAGATACAGAAGTCAACTGTTAATGTGACTACGTGTCCAAAGTTTCGTCTTTTGATTTGTATGCCCAATCGTCAGTGTGTCCTACTGACCATTTTGGTGTGTTTTCAACTGTGTAGTTTTGAGTACATACTTTGAAGTCTGGTGTTAGTCTGTTTGGATTTACAAGGCTTTGGTCTGTGAATACAGTTCTATTATTTGGTTGTGCGGCAAACTGTCCGTTGTCTAATTTAATAACATTAAACGTTTTATGCTCTGGATCGTGTTCGCTAAAATTAATATCAAGTGTTGAGTGTTGTGCATGACACGTATCAAGTGTAAACATATATTCGCCTTTGTGCATCTTTCTGTCCTTGCCAAAAAACTCACAATCGCATAGTAAAGGTTTTTTAATTAGTGTAATGTCGTAATCAAAACAATCCCATATTTGTAATGTGTCTAAAGGAAGTTGATCTTCTGGATTGAAATCTTCTTTCCATACAAATGCTGAGATAGGAAGTTTGTCATACAATGCTCCATACTCTGTTAGCAGTGTTTCAAAATATAATGCTTTGGATTGAATGCTTCTTATTGAGATCCATACACCTGGAGTAAGTTCTCCGTGGCCCTTCTGGTGATCATATAGATACTCTTTTTTAACATATACTTCTACAGGTGGTAGGTTATGTACTAAGAAAGCCATATGGATCCTCTGTTAAATTTGTTACTGAGTATTTATATGAAAGTGTTAGAGTGGAAGGTAGTTTAGTGAACTACATCTTAACGCAGTTGTCCACAGTTTTACCACCTTTTTTCTTTGTGCCCATTCGCTTGTAGCCTTTCCAGCATACCTTGCCGTCAACGCCTTTTTGCTTTTCTTCTGGGAGTGTAGTGTAACTTGGATTACCACAATCTGAACAGTTAGACTTTTCAGCAAGTTTTCTCTCAAGTACTGATGCTAAAGATTCTTTGTAATCTTTTTTCTTTTCGTCTTTAGTATCTTTACCATTCTTCTTTGCTAATGCGTCAATAGCCGCTTGTGGCATTTTGCCTTCTTTGGCAACGTCTTCTTTTTTCTTTTTGCTACCACGATCGTGATTGTATTTTTCTGTAGTTTGTTTTGCTTCTTGAACTTCGTCAAACTTTTGCTCGTAGTCCATATGGTGATAAACTGAACCCATATAGTCTGCGGCTTTAGTAATTTTTGATTGCACCCAACCTTCAAGTCCTTCACGCTCTTCTACGCCTTTAAGCATCTCGTGCATCTTAATTGCATACTTGGCAATCTTGTATAGTTCTGCACGTGCCATTTGCACTTCGTGATCTGATTCAGCCTTGTAGGCTAAATCTGCTAAACCTTCTTTAAGTTGTTTTGCTTTCATAATAGTATTTACCTTCTAACTGTTGCTCCGCCCATCAAATTATCTTTGATATCAAGAGCGTTTTCTGCTGTACCGTCTGCCTTTTTCTTTTGTGGTGCTTTAGGTAATCCTTTTGAGTCTTTAGGTCTTTGACCTTTTGCTTGAGCAGGGTTGGCTACTGATGCAATATTACCAGCGGAAGTTGCTCCTGCTGTTGCAAATTCGTTAATACCTGCAAGTTTTTTTAATTCTTCTGAGTATGCTGTTTGTGGAGTACTTGCTTTAGAAACTATACCTGCAAGTTGCTTAATAGCATCTACTTCAGCATCTTCTTTGTATCCTTTATCTTTTCCTTCTTTGTCTAACTCGTACTTCTTTTTCATTAACTCTTTTTTAAGTTCATCGTCTTTGTGCGTGTTAGGATCCATTTGAATATCTTGTAGTGCTTTTTTCTTTGCTTGATAATCATCTTTGTTTTTAGCCATGTCTTCTTGTGCAACATCTTCTGCCGGAGCCGCACCTTTTTCTGCTTGTTTAACAAGCATCATAAATTTTTGTCTTAGTTGTTGATTACCTAAAATAGTAGTTAACTGTTTTGCAAATGGAGCAATCTGTTTAGAAAGTGCACCTGTCATTGCGCCACCTGATGCAAGTTTATCTAAACCCTTTGCCATCATTGCGCCTGATCCGCCTTTTGCTCCCATAGCGTTTGCCGCCATCTTAGAACCTTGGGCAGTCTTTGCCGCCGCTTGTTTATCACCGCCGGAAGCCATACCAGCAACTTTACCTGCAACGCCACCTTGTTGTTGTGCCGCCGCTTTAACATCACCTTTAGATGCTCCTGTAGCGTTTGCTACTGCACCTACAGCCATATCAGCACCTTTTTGTGCTACTTTGCCAGCCGCCGACTTAACTGCACCTGCCGCCTTTTGAGCACCTGTTTTCACAGCGGTTAAAGGATTTTCAGTTACTACTGTTGATTCTGTAATTTCTCTCAGTTTCATACTACTATTTACCTTTTTTCTTTCGTCCGCCCTTCATGTTGGCGCACCAATGATACATCTTAGCCTTCTCTCCAGATGCGTTTTTAGCCTTCTTACGCAATGATGTTACGCTACCATTACAACTTGCACCCGATTTTTTGACTCTTCCGGGCCTACTTTTGCCCTTCTTTTTGCCATCAGCAAAGTTTTCAACTATTTCTAATACTCTCATCTTTTAATTAAACTTTTATCTTTTTTCTTTAAGAATTTTTTATCTGTAGTGTTCTTTTTAATAAAGTCATTTGCTTGTACTTCAACACCAGCAAGTCTGGCATTTAGTGCATCAATTTTTGGTTCAAGTTCTTTAAACTTTTTTAATACTGTTTTAAGTTTATCGTTTTGTTCATCATCTACTTTATCGTTATCTTGATCAGTATCAACAACTGATTTAAGTAATGCATCTAAAGGATCACTTGCATGTGGATACTTTGCTCTTAGATCTGCTAACGCCTGCATTGTTTCAGGATCAAAACCCTTAATTACTTCTCCCTCGTCATCTTTACCCTTGCTTAATCTTTTTTCATGTAAGTTTTGTACATAGTCGTCAAGCATAACAACACGAGCCATTTCTTTACCTTGTGTAGCAAGAGCATCATATCTATGATGTCCATTTACTATTCTGCCTCTACGATCTACTACGATTGGTTCGTATGTATCTTCACGTACTTTTTTGTATTGTTTTGTAAGTTTAATGAAATCTCTTTCCTTTTGTACAGGCTTCATGTTTGATAACTTCATCATACCTTTTTTACCATCTACATCTTTGCCTTTAATTTGCGGAGGTGCTTCTCCATCTGTAGGCTCAGGGTCAAAATTATGATCTTGATATCCACTTACGTCACCAACTTTATAACCTAAACGTTTTAAGTTTTTAATCATATGTTTTGCTTCATCTGCTCCACCAAAGAAGTTTAACATAATATCTTGATCGCCCATATTAGCATCATCTGGATTTGTAGTTTTTATGTTAGCCATGTTACGACCTAACTTCATAAAGTCATAGTCTGTTGCATCACTATCTACTGATACACTGTTCTTTGGTAACGGAATAAGATCACCTTCGTTTGTATCTTTGTCTAAATTCTTTTTTAATTTGTCTATTGGACTTTGTGGTATGTCAGCATCTGGATTGTTAGGCAAAGTAATGTCAACTTGTATACCTAAGTTGTTAAACAATCCTTTTGCATTGTTAACACTTGTTAATGCTTTTTGCATAAGTTGTTGTTCATCTTTAGCACGTTTTTCATAGAAGTCAATAAACTTACGTGCCTGCTTTGGTGTAAGACTAACTGTTCCACCTGTACTTGCACCGCCAGTGTCTTTGTAACTTAATGGAAAAGGTTTTCCATCTTTACGATCAGCAATGTTATAGATTACATCAAGTTTTGGTCTTTGTTGTTGTACAACCAACTCTGAAACTTGTTCTTCATCTACAGGCTTATTCATGTGTGCTTTTAATTCTTTAGCAGTTCTTTCAAACTTATGATCCTTGTGTTTAAATCCAACACCACCTGCCGCTTCCCATTTAGCAACGTTTTGTCCAAAGTCATCAATTAGTATGTTAGGTGTACCACCTGTTGAAGTAGCATACTTGGCTTTGTCTGTTGTAATAATAACCTTCTTAGGAGGAAACGCAGTTAAGTTCTTTTCAATCCATTCACGCTTGTGTGGTTCTGCTCTTGGATCATCTGCAAGAGGAGCACTTAAAATATTGTACTCGCCTCTAATTTCTTTTACTAATCCTAACAGTTTATCTGCGTTAGGTGTAGGCTTTAGTTTAAGCCAAAAATCTTCTGTATCTCTAATGTCTTGTAATGCTTTACCAACGTTTTTAATTTGTTTCCAATCTTTAACGCCTTGCATTTTAGTCCATTCACCAAAGAAGTCAACAAGAACACCGTCCATGTCAATGTATATTTCACTTGCTTCTGATAATTCATCTGCTTGTAGTTCGTGTACTTGACCTTCTTTTGCCATTTTAGTTGCTGTTGCATACATAACTGCTTCAGCATCTTTGCCATAACGGTCTTTAAAGTCACCTTTAGACTTCTTCATACCCTTAACGTATTTTTCTTTTTTCTTTTCTTCGCCTTTAGATAATGAACGTTCTTCAACACTTTCAGCCATTCCTAAGTTAAACAGTACGTTTGTTTTAGAACCTTTTACTTTTTTAGATAGTGTAGGTGGACGACCGTCCTTGTCTACAGTGTTACCAAACTTGGCCGCTTGTTTCTTAATAGCATCAACGCCAACATCAGGTGTAGTATTAACACCTTTTACAACACGACCACCGTTTTCTTTTATATCAACGAATCTCATTATTTCTTACGTCCTCTAAACGTTGGTGTGCCTGTTAAGAAAGGTTGACTAAACCAAAGTTTAAACCATTCAGCATCACCTGGCTTTAGTCCTAATTTCTTTTCTTTTGCTTTTAGTGCCGTAGCAGTAACACTTGGGTTCTCATCAAGTTTGTATGGTGTGTAACCATTCCACTCATTTACACCTGCAAGTTTTTTAAGTTCGTCTATGCTATCGTACATTATGCCTTCGCCTTAAGTTGTTCCATACCTTCAAGTTCTGCCATTAAATCGTTAAACAATTTTTTGTCAAAATTATGATTTTCAATAACTTCTTTTGCTTCTTCTTCTGACTTTGTATTCTTAAGTTTATTATAAAGTACATCTCCACCAGCAAATACTAAACTAATAAGTGGTGCATATTTTTTGTAACTCCATGCTAATCCAAGAAATGCTAATACTCCAAGAATTATATGTTTATATGGTTCAATCATTTTAACTAACTCGTATATGCCGAGACCGGCGCCACCTACACCAAATAATTTCATAAGCCATTTTCTATTCTTCCATGCCCATAAAAGAAATCTTCCAAGACCCATTATAACAAGTGGTGCCCCTTCGTTAATATTTTCTTCTTGTTTACTGCCTAAGATGCCTTGTAATTTTTCAAACATCTTTTTAGCATATGGTTTAGCCGCATCTGAAACATTATCTTCAAACGTTTCAAAGTCGCCGTCCATTGCCGCTTGTCTTAATTTTGTTGCACTTGCACCACTGGCATCATCTGCATCAGCATCACGTGAAAGTTTCTTTTGATTAATGCTTTGAAATTCAAAGAAACCATGTGCGGCTTCTGTGCCGTTATACTTTTCTAACAATGGGCGTAGTTTATCTTCGCCTTCAAATATTGTTATGTCAGTGTAACCTCTATTGTGTAAATCTACAGCAACAGGAAAAATATTTTTTGCAAGTGCTATAGTAATATCTGGAAAACTCTTTTGTGCCCAATCTAATTTTTCTTGTGGACTTAAAGGATCTGTAGGTAGTTTTGCGGCTCTGTCTGTTAAAAATAAAAATGCATCGCCAGGACCTTGTTTGATAGCCTCTACAAGAAGACCATGTCCTCTGTGTGCGGGATTCATTCTGCCTAATGCAAAACTTGCTTCTTTTCCCGGGCCTTCAAAAAGTTCCCTTAAAAACATTAGTACTCGCCTTCTTTGAAATGATTTACTTCTTCCTCGTAAATTCTTTGTGCGATTTCTTTTCTCTCGTCCATTGGTACAAGATCATTTTCTTCATATGGTAAGTCGTATTTTTTAGTATAACCACTAACAGCCTTGTCAATCATAGGCATTAATAATTTCATGCTCTTATCTTTGTCGCCGTTGTTGTAACAGTTTTGACAACCACACATTGTTGGATAGTATTCTTTTCTATAAAACATTGGGTCATCTCTCATGAATACAATTAAGTCTGTAGGCACATCATAAGATGGCTTGTCGTATTTGTTTGCACCAATTGATAAATCGTCTAAGTTCATATTACCACTTCCTGCATGACCAGTAACGTGCTTTTGTACGCGGTCCTGGATTTGCACAATTATGTCTTGCTCTAAAACTCTTACGTGCCTTAGGATTGTTTTTTCTAATACGCATTGATTTACCTTTTACACTGCTACCGCCGTGTCCAAAGTTAACCTTTTTAACGTTTCCTGTTTTAGGATCTTTGACATATACTTTAAACTTCTTAACATCACCTGCCATAGGTTTGCCAAGTTTAACTTTACGTCCTTGATATTCTGCTTCGTCTATTGGATCGTCATCTTCGTTCCACCACATCTCACCGTATGCTTCGTAGAAATCATCATCGTCATCATATGTTTCGTCAAGACTTGTATCAGTAGATGCACCAGAAAGTTGTTTTATTCTATTAAGTTCTACACTATCAGTCATAGAGTTTCTTTTCATTAAGTGTTCAGCAAACTCGTCCATCCATGCTTTGTCATCAATAGCATTTGTAAGCGATTCAATTTTTTCTTCAGTATTGCTACCTGGAACTAATTCTTTAGTTACTGTATCTGACGATTCGTCAACAAAAGGTTTAAGTTGCGGAAAGTCATCTGACCATAAAGCATCATCATTAATTACTTCAATTAATTCTCTTAAAACAACTTCAGCATCATCTGTGCCAATACCTTTTCTATATAATTCTCTAAATTTATCTAATGCACCTGTATCTTCTACTGTTGATTCCATCCCGCCAGCATAAGCATCTGCGGCTGGACGACCTTTTGGTCCTTTGTTACCTTGCTCCTGATCTTGATGTTCTTGAGCACCTAATATTTTAAGACATTTCTTACCTGTCTCGTAAACGTCTGCTGGATCTGCATCAATTAAATCTCTCATCGCTATATAACAACTTAATGTTTTATCGTCGGCTTTAAGATGCATGTTGGCAAAGTGGTCTCCCATTTCATCCGCAATATAATCATTGTCAGTAAAATCATCACTGGCTTTATCCATTAAATGATAGATATCACCCTCTAACTCATCTTTAAGTTCTTCTGCACTCAGTTTACTATTATTTTCTATGTCTTCTGGACCATATAAATTAAGTTCTACTGGATCTGTAATTCTATCTGCCTTATCAAATGCATCTTCCATAGTAGATTCAAAATCGCCGTGCATTTGTGCATCTCTATAAGCGTCTGCTTTATCGGCCATTCTGTCATTGTAATCATCAGAGACCCAATCAACTATTTCTGGAAGTTCCTGTAACTCGTCCATATCTCCATCTTCTACTTCTGTACCATCTGTGTATTTCACACCGGCATCTATAACAAAGATCATATCACTATAATCTTGCATATCGTATTCGATAGTATCTGTATCTATTTCTTTACCCTTGAAGATAATTGCGTCACTACCTTCACGGAAACCCGCTTCTTTTAAATATTCTTGAAATGTTTTCATAATGATAATAACCTTTATACTGCTAATATAAAGTATTTATCACAGATTGTCTACTAAAAGTTTATACAGAGATTTCAATATCGAACTTGGAGAAGCCCATATCGAATAGTTTATTGGCTATATTTTCAGCGATTTCGTTGCTTTGTGCTTCGTTTAGTTTGTTATGCGTGTCAATAGTAAGTACTGTTTCGCCTTTATCGGTCTCTATAACCTCATAATGCGTTTCTGATTCATTAAGTGCTTCGCCTGTACAGTTTAGCACTTGCTCGGCAACAATAGCATCAACATCTTCTTCTTTGTTAGGCCATATAATACTAATACTTTCCATAATAACTCCTAATGATTCAACATGATACTATTTACTGTACCATCTGTGTACACAAGTTTTGCTCTAACCCAAACATAATTACCTGTAAAGTTAGCAAATTTATTAGCAGTCTCTGCCGCGGCTGTGTATGAGTGTACTTCAAACCAATCGCTTTCTGTAGGTGTAGTTGCAAGTGAGGCTTGGATAGTAATTGTACCTGTAAGACCTGCAAAGTTGTATTGTACAGTGTGCAAACCATCTGCACGACCGTAATATCCATCACCTTTGTGGTCAGTACCTGTAACGGTCACAACAGTACTATCTCCTGGGTGGGTATTTGCTGATAAAATTGTTTCGCTATTGCTTGGCATACATGTATTTATCTAAAGGCTTATGCATCAACAGTTACGGGTTTAGTTGCTTTATCCGTAACAAGTACTATAGCATTATCTTTGATATCGATAACAACATGTCCGCCTGTTTTTAAGGCACCAAACAGTAATAGTTTACTTAGATCCTTCTTGATTTCTTTATCAATAGTTCTTTGTAATGGTCTTGCACCCATTTTGCTATCAAAGCCTACATCAACAAGGTAGTCAATAGCATCATTTGTAATCTCAACAGTAACGTTTTTATCTGTTAGCATTGCTTTAAGTTCTACAAGGAACTTACCAACAATTTTAATCATCACGTTCTTCTCAAGTTTGCCAAATGCTACAACACCATCAAGTCTATTACGGAACTCTGGAGCAAAGAACTTTTTAAGTTCAGTATCTTCGTAATCCATTTCCATATCTTCATTGAAGCCGATCGCATTTTTCTCTGCCTGTTCTGCACCAAGATTGGTTGTTAGAATGAGAATGGCATTTTTTGCGTCGGCTTCCTTACCGTTGCTACCTGTAACTTTTCCGTTGTCCATTAACTGTAATAAAATCTGTGAAACATCTGGGTGTGCTTTCTCAATTTCATCTAACAGTAATACACAATTAGGGTGTTCTTGTAATTTAGTAATCAATAGTCCTGCACTATCTTCATAACCTACATATCCTGGAGGCGATCCAATTAGTTTTGCAACACTATGCTTCTCTTGATACTCTGACATATCAAATCTTACAAGTTCAACACTTAATTCATTTGCAAGTTGTTTTGCTGTTTCTGTTTTACCTACACCAGTTGGACCCATAAACACAAACGAACCAATTGGTTTATTCTCTTGTTTAAGTCCTGCCTGTGCAACAAGAATCTTATCTACAATTTCTTCTATTGCAGAGTCTTGTCCGTACACTTGCTTTTTAAGATTGCTATCTAAGTTAGCAAGATTGCTTGTTTCTTTCTGTTGTACTTGTTCTGGAGGTAGTTTAACTGCTTTAGCAAGTTCAAACTGTACTTCTTCTTTACCTACAACACGTTCAGTAACTTCTTTTAAGTTAAAACGTGAACAAGCCAAGTCTAATAAGTCAATTGCTTTGTCTGGTAGTTTTCTATCAGCCATATATTTTACACTTAACTTAATTGATTCGTCAATTGCTTCATCAGTAATATTAACTTTATGAAACTCTTCGTAATACTTTTTAATACCTTGTAAAATTTCTGTAGTTACACCTTTATCAGGTTCTGAAACACTTATTCTTTGGAACCTACGCATTAATGCACGATCCTTTTCAAAGTATTTTCTATATTCTTCCCATGTAGTACTTGCTACAACTTTAATATCGCCTTTACCTAATGCAGGCTTTAACATATTAGCCAAGTCGTTTGAACCACCTGACCCTGCATTACCGGCACCATTCATCATGTGTGCTTCATCGATAAACACAATAGTTTTACCTTGCTTCTTAATTGCACTCATTACAAGTTTAAAACGTTCTTCAAAGTCACCTCTGTATTTAGAACCTGCCAACATAGCACTAATGTCTAAGTTGTATACTGAATACTCTTGTAAAAACTCTGGTACTGCTTTATTAACAATATTAAATGCAAGTCCTTCAGCAATAGCAGTTTTACCTACACCAGGATCACCAACAAGTAGTACATTATTTTTACTACGTCTACCTAATGCAAGTGCAATGCCTTCAAGTTCTTCTGCACGACCAATTACAGGATCAATCTTTTGATCGCCTGCTTGTTTATTAAGGTTAGTTGTAAAGTCACGTAAAGCCTTTTCAGCGACTTGACGCATTTCTTCATCTTCATAAATCGTATCTAATTCGTTGTTCAAATATTCTGCAAAGCCTTCTTTTGTGAGACCTGACTTTTGAATATGATAATATGACCAACTTTTCTTTTCGCCCATAATACTTAGGAACACATCAGTTGTTTCTATGTGTTGACGACCGCTGAACAATACTTGTGTGAATGCTCTATTTAAAACCCTTTCAACTGTTGCAGTTTTCTTTGGTTTAAACTTTTTAACATCGTCAGCAACTTTAATTTCGTTAAGTTCTGTTTTTAAGTAATGCTCAATATTCTTTTTAATGAACTCAGGATCAGCACCAGCACCTTCTACTACCTTTACAAAGTTATCTACGCATAGCATAGCAAACAATAAGTGCTCAAGTGTTACGTACTCGTGCCTTAACTTCTTTGCATCATTAATAGACTTGTCAAATACTGCTTGTAATTCATCACTTGGTTCTACCATTTAATGTCCACCTTATATTTTTTAAATAATTTCTTTTGTTTCTTCTTTGCCATATCCAACCTAAGTTTACTTACTCTATCTGTAAAGTTAATACCCTGTAAGTGATCATATTCATGTTGGAATATTCTTGCATTATAACCTACAAACTCTATTGTACACTCTTTGCCTGCAGAGTCAAGACACTTGGCAACCAAAGCAGTTGCACGTTTAACCTTAAAGTATAAACCAGGATAACTTAAACAACCTTCTTCACCTTCTATAACTCTATCGTCAATCTTAATAATCTCTGGATTGATAATAGCAAACGATTTATCATAGCCTTCCATCTCATGTGGCTTCAAAATAAATATTTGTCCGTCAAGTCCTACTTGATTTGCACTAAGACCTACACCTGCATTCTTTTCCATAATATCAATCATTTGCTTTTCGATATCTTTTGCGTCAAGTGTATTGAAATCAAAAGGTTTGACTTTCTTCTCTAACCATTCGTTCGGGTGTAGTACTAATTTTAGTTTCATAACTTCCTTAATATTTCTTTTTGTTCATCTGTTAAGTTTGTAGGAACTGTACCTTTTATATTTAGATATACGTTTCCTGATTGACCTGTGTTATAGTTAGGAAGACCTTGTCCGTGTATGCTTAATGTTGTGCCTGGTTGTGTGCCTGCTGGTACATTAATACTTATAGTTCGCCCGTTGGGTAAACTTAGATTTGTGGCAGTACCTAATATTAAATCGAACACATTAATTTCTGTTTGTGTATGCAAGTCAAATCCATTTATTTCAAACTTTGGATCACGCATTATACGAACTTTTACAAGCAGATCTCCCTTAGGTAATTGTGCTATACTATCATCACCTAAACCATTATATTGGATTGTATCTCCGTGTCTTGAACCTTTTGGAATATCAATATTAACTGTTTGTTCTCTACCTGTGCGTGTTCTAAATGTAGCAAGTACACCTTTACCTGTGTACACTTCTGCCAGTGTAATATCACATGCAATAGTTATATTTGAATTACGTTGTGGTCTACGTTGTTGTTGTTGAAAGCCTCTACCAAAAATAGTTCCAAACAAGTCTTCCATGTTATTACCATCAAAAGTAAAACCGCCTTGTTGAAATGGATTTTGTTGTTGTGGATCAATAGTTCCGTATTGATCGTACATTGCTTTCTTTTGTGGATCACTTAATGCTTGGTAGGCTTCATTTAATTCGGTGAAGTACTTATGATCACCACCCTTGTCAGGATGATGTTTAGCCGCCAATCTGCGAAATGCAGTTTTGATTTCTCTGTCTGAGGCATCTCGACTTACGCCTAATTTGTCATAATAATCCATAGTAGTATTATATACTTATTTTAGACGTTTGTCAAGAAGTATCTGATCTATTTGTCTGACTTTTTAGATGTACCTGTATAAAGACCAAACCATGCCGCACCAGCGCCAACTACAATACTAATCAAACCTGATTGTTCCATTGTAGGTGCAGGTAAGTTCATGTACCAAATAACACATTTGTATAACAATACAATATAAACAGTTAAGAATAATCTTGGAAAAATTCTCCAAGCATCAACTGCCTTTGCTAAATGGATAAGTCCTTGGTAAGGATTTGAAGAACTATCAGTTGTTGAAGTGTCTACTTCTAAATCAATCTGTACGCTCTTTTTAATTGGATCACTCATTATTTTTTACCCTCTAATTTCTTAAGACGTTTTTCAAGTTCGTCTATTTTCTTTGTAACGTATGGATACTTTTGTCTCCAAGCATCATCTGGTTGTTGTAACCAAGTCCAGCCCCAACGTTCAACAAGATAATCTGCTATTCTGTCGAACCAACTATATAACCATAGTCCTATTCTTGTACTCTTAAAATATGTTGAAAACGCTAAACCAAATAGCGAACCAACTAATGCTGTGTATATCCACAAGCGATCGCTCGCCATTCTTTCAATCATTTCCCACATAAGTTTCCCTCTTTATTATATTAGTATTTATCGACATTTCGCCAAAATAAGTTGACATACTATATAAATAGTTGTATAGTACACTATAAATTTTCATTACATTATGGCATATTCAAAAGAAGTAGTAGACAGATTCAATTCTGTTCTTGCTCACCCAGAAGCACACGGTGTGGGTCGCTTTGATCCTAATGATCCAATGGTTGCAACAGGCATGGTCGGAGCACCTGCTTGTGGTGACGTTATGAAGTTGGATCTAAAATTAGATGATAGCGATCGCATTGTTGATGTAAAATTCAAAACATATGGTTGCGGTAGTGCTATTGCAAGTTCAACAACTTTTGTAGAGTTCTTGAAAGGTAAGACACTTGACGAAGCAGTAAAAATAAGCAATAAAGAAATCGCTGATTTCTTAGACTTACCGCCTATAAAGATACACTGTTCTGTATTGGCTGAAGAAGCCATACAACGTGCTATCCAGGATTGGGCAGACAAGACAAAACATCGTAAACACAACAGTATTTAGAAAGTACAGGCGACTTCGCCCTTAGGTGTTATATTAGGATCTCTTAGATCCTCTATCTTCTCTATGCTTTCAGTATCTATTTCAATACCAGGTTTTAAATTACAGGTTGTTTTCGTGCAGGAAGCCAATACGAACAGCACCAACAGGATCAATATATGTCTCACTGTTTTTACTTTTCAGTCTTTTCGTCTTCGGATTCGTAATATTCTTTGTATTGATCAATTACTTGACGTTGCTTGATCATGTATGCACGGATCTGTGCAAAGTTTTTAGAAAGGAATTCGTAGTCTTTATCGCTTAAACCAAACAG
>Ga0213867_1000071_pt1 | contig 43361 bp, 25 predicted proteins | sample PICome_12_FD_160120 | JGI IMG/M metagenome (GOLD analysis project Ga0213867, IMG submission 160120) | Coastal seawater microbial communities near Pivers Island, North Carolina, United States - PICO540 | ecosystem: Environmental > Aquatic > Marine > Coastal | place: USA: North Carolina... | reverse complement strand
GCCCAATGAATTGGATGCGCCGATACAGTATTATCATCGTGCGCGCAAAACGCTAGAGACGGAACAAGTCTACGGAGAAGCATTTTTGCGCTGGGTCTACGCTAATCCCTTGGGGCGCCTGTCGCTGGCCTTAGTGGTCAAGCGGATTGCCTTTTCCTGTTGGTACGGATGGCGGATGGACCGTTCTCGGAGCCAACAAAAAATAGCCCCTTTTATTCAGCAGTATGGACTCAATGCTGAGGAATTTGCTGATTCCGTCAGCGATTACGCAACTTTTAATCAATTCTTTTATCGCCGATTAAAAGCCAGCGCTCGTCCCATCGCATCTGGGAGTGAGGTGGCTGTCTTTCCTGCGGATGGACGTCATCTCATTATTGAAAATTTCAGCAATTGTGATCAGTTCTATATAAAAGGTCAGCGCTTTGATCTGGGTGAATTTCTCGCCGACCCAGAATTGGCTGAGCGCTTTGAGGGGGGCAGTTTGATCATCTCTCGGCTATGTCCTGTCGACTACCATCGCTATCACTTTCCGGTATCTGGTAAGAGTGCTGCGCCCCAGACGATTAACGGTTTTTTGTATTCTGTGAGTCCCTTAGCCCTGCGTCGCTCATTGGCCATCTTATGGCAAAACCGTCGCGCATTAACCTTAATTGATTCTCCCCAATTTGGCTCAGTGGCCATGATGGAGATCGGAGCGACTTGCGTAGGTGGTATGCATAGCACCTACCATCCAGGCAGTGTGACGAAGGGTGATGAAAAAGGCTATTTCTCTTTTGGAGGTTCCTGCGTAGCCACGCTATTTGCTGCGGGGCGTCTACAAATTGACTCCGATCTTTTGCATCAAGGTGCGCAAGGCCGCGAAGTCTATGCACCGATGGGCACCCGTATCGGGACAGTCGTTGACTCAGTTTAGGGCACATGTTGACGTCGATTACCTAAGACACATGAAGTGCTCAAAGGCGTTGCAACCTGTTAAATGTGTATTTTTTATGACGCAACAAATAAGCGTAACAGTTGTGATGCAAGCTCGGATGTCTCGCACGATATGGGGCTACAATTATACTGATGGTATGATTAATTTTGGCTGAATCGAGTGCGTCATGAGTGGCATCGTTGGATTCTTTATTCGCCAAATTAAAGATTCGACCGCATACTGTCCGATTTCTTTACTATAGAATTCGATATCAACGACTTTGGGATGTGCCTTTGTATTGCCCGCTACTATCAGTACATCTTTCATCGGAACGATGCCACGGCAGAGCAGTTCGTTATGGATCAGATCACCTAAATCATTTGCGATGAACAAACCTTCTGGTCGTGGGCTAATCGCCAAAAAATCGTCTACAATTTTTTTAGTTGAGCTGATTCGATCCATTTCAGGATTTTGTACTGGGCACGTTAAAAGCTTACATTCTACGTTTTGAGCGCTTATGTGATTTCTAAAACCGTCTGAGCGAGATTTCCAATACATTGGCATTGAAGATTTGCCGTCATAAGTCACGCAACAGAATTGCTTGCAGTCGTTTTTCAATAAGTAGTCTGCTGCTAGATAACCTGCATAATAATGGTCTGGTTGCACGCGATCACCGAAGTCGGCTGAGCCCGCTTGCAAAATCCATGTTAAGGGGAAATTGGACAATTTCTTTTGCTGAGCTTGCGAGGGTACGTTGCCGTGAATAATGACACCATCTAGTTTGCCCTCAACTAAACACTGAGGGATATCCTCAGGCTCAGTCATATAATCAACCGTTAGCTGCGCGCCTATTTTTTTTAGCTCTTGTGACAGACCAATCGTTATGACACGGGCTGTTTCAGAGGTAAACCCCGTCGTCCATAGCAGTGCAATTTTTTTGTATTTTATGGGTGCGACATCAGCAGCTCTCAATTGCTGGCGAACACTTGGGCGGTAGTTCAGGGCCTCCATACTACGGAGTATTTTCTCTCGAGTCGCGTTCTGAACGATCCCATTATTGTTAATGACTCTGGATATGGTCGCCGTGGAAACCCCAGCGTGTTTGGCTACATCCTTAATATTCATAGTGCATTATGATTAAATCTAGCATGCATTTTGTTCAAGCATCGTTTTATTATGTGTAGAAACTGATTGGGGCACCTCTGGAAACCTCCCATGTGCCGAGATTGCCGATTTGCTGTGATGCAGGCAAGGCTCTCTCGCCAACGGTTGGGCTGGAAGCCCTGCCTAGGCGAGAGCAACGCCGTCAGCGCACAGCAAGCGGCAAGTCTTTTAAACCGAAACACTTTTGGTTCTGAGCTAAGTTGATCTGCGCACGAAGGGCTTCCAGCCCTCCTGTGCACAGAATCGCCTTGCTCAAAATCAAAATTGTATTCGTCTCGGTCTTGGTAGGTTTTCAAAGGTGCCCATTGGGCGAACATTTCTTTTTTAATCTTAAACTGTTTTGCTTTGAATCGTAACCGGGCCCATCAAGCCGCTTGGACGAGTCGCTTCTTCCCAGGGCTTGAGTTGGTGTACATAGCGCGCCCCTTCTTTAGAGTAGATGCTTTCAATATGTTTTTGATATTCAATACTTGTAAAAAGATTGCTGAGTGTATTCGTAACATCGATCTCAATAAGATTGTTCTCCAACAATAAATTAGAGGGTAATAAAAAGTGGAAGGGACTCCAGGCTTTACGGTCAATCGAGGTACCATTTAGCATTAGGCTACACGCATATTTGACGTTTCCTAGGTCTAGCACCCAATCATTTTTAAGCTCAATGTCTGTAAGCTTAAACTCGCTCCTGTATCGTACTGTTCCACAGAAATTAGGGCCAAAGAAATCAGACCAATCGCCAAGTTTACCGGAAAGAAATTTTATTGAATCTGTTGTTTGGGAGACAATTTTTTTATCACGAATACTCGTTTCTTGGATGATACCTAAAGACCAATTTTCGAGTGCTGTTTTACTTTTTTCTCGGGTATTGGTTGCTGCAGTGTTATTTTTTGCAAAGCGCAGGACGCAAGATTCCCAAGGTGTTAATTTTAGTGGTACATGGATCTTTCCATTCTTACATACTGCATGAACTGCGTCGCACTCACCACTTTCTGGAATTAGACGCTGCGGGAAATTTTGCTCATCAAACAGCACTTCGGTTTTTATTGTCGTATTGCCTTCGTTTACGATAAAGTACAGTGCCTCATCTTGGCTAATCCGCTTACAAACCCGCATCATCTGCTCGGAATTTGCAGTTCTTATTAGTGGCCTGTTCGGTGTTCCCTGGCTGAGGACGGTACCACCAGCAGCGATAAAGCGTTGCACATTTTTATGCGCGGCAGTTTCCATCCAGTCTGTTGGGGGTATGATTAATGTATCATAGCACATATTGCCCACGACTAGCTCTGCATCACCAGAAACAGTGGCCTGCTTGAGCGCCAGATCGTCGACAAAATCGAAATCATGTTGTGTTTCAAGTAGCGATTGTGCGATGACTTCTTGCGCTTCAATTGCCTGACTTTTCCAAGGTTCTCCGGCCCAGATACTGCGCATGTCAAAATAGAGTGCAGTGCGACATTCTGGTTTTCCTATCGACAAAACATAGCTCATTCTCGCGGTGTAGTTGTACGCGATATCCATGTATTCCCATAATGGCCCGTAATGTCCAAAGACCGGACGGCTCCATTGGTAATGAATATCATTATTCGGGGAATAGCCCCATGGTAGGAAAAGATTGATACCACGCACCAGCTCGTGATCAATGGTCCATTTATAGATAGCTGGTGTAACGGCACAACTGGATGCGCCGAAGGGCATGCTGCTGCAAAGTCGGCCAGTTTGTCGCGCAATGCTAGAGGCATATTTAGGGAAGTGATGGCTGCGTTTGTGCGGGTGGGATTCTTGAAATATTGAATCGATTCCCGGGATGTGAAAATAGCGAAAGCTACGAAGTAAATGGCCACATCCACCCTCCATGAAACGGCGGGGATCGTGTTCGAGTAAAAGGTGGCCCCCGCTGGCGACTTGATTGCGCTCACACCATTGGAAGATAGGTCTTAAGTAATTGCTTTCGAACAAATAGGCTAGCAAATCGAAATAATCTATCCGTGCCTGAGCGGTTTTTCTCGATAGAACTGCACGTTTTTGATCGATAAGTTCGGCGATGAATGGCTCAATGGAGTAGCCGTATCGTTCGATAAATTGTTGTTCTAAGCCGGCGGTCCAAATAAATTCGGTGATAGGATCATGTCCGATTCCGCCAAAGGTTGGTTCATCGGCGTACACCCATGGCATGCATTCTGGAAGGGAACCGCCCAGTTGTTCTTTATGCTTGTTGTGAACGAAATCGAGGACGGCTGTCCCCACTTCTGGATTTAGCAAATCAGGTTGTGGGGTATCAGGGTTGATGGAACCTTTTTCTAATGGTTCAGTGTTCCAGGGATTGGATGCAGTGGGTTGGAGCCTTTGACGCATCCATTTTTTACCACCTTTTTTAAGTATTCTACCACCAGCTTGTCCTGATGGCCACCCATTCTCATCGTGTAAAATAATGGATATTCCCACTGTATCAGCTGCATTCTGGATTGTTTTTAGGGCCGCCCAATACTCAGGGCTGTCGTCATCTATATCCAGTGTTGATCCAGTGTATTTTTGGTAGCGAGAGGCAGGAATAAACCAAGGAGCAACCCGGCCAATACCCTTAGATTTTAGATCCTTGAATTTATCGACTAGATCCAGCAAGTCATCTGCGCACAATATTGGGAATAATACGCCGGGCCTAAAGAGCATTGGAGGCCTTTTGAGTAAATTTTTCGAGGAAGCAGTTGGCGGACTCCAGTTTAATAATTGATTCATAATAACCTATCCCCATAGCGCTAAAATGGCGTTCTAAGAGGTGTACTTAAGATTTATAATTTTTATATTCGTGCAAACACTTGTACGTCCCAATTATGGAAGGATCGCTCAACTTGCTTATTTTTGACTTCAATGACATCGCCACTGATCAGTTCTTTGAAGTTTCCGTCATGCAGAAAATGGAGTGTATGCTGGTCTTTTTCGGGTGTCTGAACTTGGATTAAGTCACTCGAAGCCCACACATTGGCATTGCCTTTCAGAAAGCGATGCACCCCTGATTTATGCATTAATTCTGGTAATTCTTGGTTGAGGTTTTTAGATGGAAATGTACCAATTTTATTGCTCAGCAGGCAATCGTTTTGCTGTGTATAGTGTTGTATTTTTGCGCGACCTTTTTCGGTCATCGGGCCGGCAGGTATCAGTAGTTTATACTGGGGGCAGGCATTTTCCCCTAGGTCGTCGCTGAGAATGAAGTCGATTGGAGTGCCATGCCGCAGCCATGAGGGATGGACTTGATAAATTCGATCGCGAAATAATGTATTGTCTAAGGATAAGTAAGCGATTGCGCGCTCATCGAGGACGACGGCTACCTCACAATAAGGTGTCCGATCTAGTTGCATACAGCCTTCGGCGAGTGTATTTAATCGACGAATCTCTTCGAGATATTCCACATTTGAGAAATTTTCCTTAAACGGACCAACCCAGCCATTAAGTTCGGTGAACCATTGATGTTTTCCACGAACTAGAGCAGACGCCCAGGCCCAGTGTAACATTGAACGTTCTTCCGCTCGACTAGTTGCCATACCTATATCAATCGTGCCATCACGTTCATCTTCAGGACGACCATCAAGAGTGTAGTTGTCGTTTTCATCGAAAAATAATTTGCCATGGATTTGTACACTTCGCAGTGCAACATGCTCTAGCAGAATACCATCTTGGGGACGCCGGTTCGCATAATTGAAGGGGGATGAGATCATGTCGATACAATCGGATCGCAACACTCGCGAGAAAGCATGATGACCGCCGGTGAAGCCGCCGGCTCCGTAACGCCCCGTGAATTCACTATGTTCGCGAGCGCTAAGCGTATAACCGTAAAAGCAACCAATCAAAGGACCATTTTTTTCCGTAGATTGACGCGCCGTCTCGGCGAGCTCAAGCAGCAAGGAAGTATCCATGTCGGATAGGGATTGCTGATGATCGATGACGTCTTGATGTATAGGGATTGTTCGTAATCCAGCAACGCTCGCAGCAGTGCGGCGCTCAGCCGACGGAATGTTGGCGCTATCAAAGCCAATGGGCCTACCCCATGCGGTCGATAGTGCGCTTTCGTCACCATATTTTTGCCGTAACCAATTTTGAAAATAAGTGCGAGCAGCAGTGCTGTAGTCAGGCATCTTGTCAGTGCCGAGAATGCCCCATTCCCAGGTGATGCCATTGCCGAGGAACAGGACTGAAACCCGCCGACTCCAGCCACTTTCTACCAGCCATTGGATATAATTTTTGAGCGCTTTCTTTAAATCCTGACGCCATTTTTCTGAGGCTAGTGAGGGGATCGCTCGTTTTTCACAACGTTGAAAAGAATGCTCGCGGCTGCCATCTGCGTAGATTTGAGCTTCATCGGGATGAGCATCGATCCACCATTGGGGGCACCCGCAATAAATTCGCAGCTGAATGAGCGTGTCGGGTGCCGCTTGAGTCACTTGTTTGAACCATGCGTCTTGTGCAGATCCATCATAAGAGTCGGGACCCACCCAGAAACGTAGCTCCGGATGAAAAATATCCTCGGAGCAAGTCGCATCAATGTGAATATGGCGTAGGCCTGCATGATGTAAGCGCTCATAAGCTTCCACATGACCGGGGAGAAAGGGGCGATGCCCAGTCCACGCAAAGGATGGAGTGTCATTCACAGATAAGGTGGGTACTCCAGAATTGTTTTTTATTTTAACCTGTGGCCAGAGTGTACTTGTCATTGTTGGTATGGGATAAAATTTTCAAAGTGAATCGTGGAGACTTCGTTTTGGGTGCGATATATCGATTGAAAGCTCTGCCTAAAAATTAAGTATGAGTTCTTGGTCATCCATAGAAATACGCACGCTGTCATCACCGAATGCGGCATTGATGAAGGGGGATTGATACACATAGGATGGGTTTAAATTGATGTGTTTCCCATTGATTTTTGGGAGTTTAGAGTAATCGCTGTAAAGGGTTAGATGATTATTATAAGCACGGCTGTAGTACTCAATCGATCGGCTTTTGGAGCGGAGCTTATTGGAGAAGATTTCCTCCTGGAAGGCCTCTATAGAGCTATAGTTTTCTTTGGCATTGGCTTCGAAAATGATTGGCGAGAATGGCTCCTCCAGTACAAGGTAGAGCCCGCTGGGGGGTACATGACTATAGCGACCATCTGCTTTAGTCGGCTTTCGGAGTGTGGCTCCGCCTTCAACAATCTTGACAGCACAATAAGCGTCTGAGCTTTCAACAAACCACCATCCATTTTTTTCGATGGGATCGAGTAGTTCACTAAAGTAGATGTATTGTCCATGTACCGACTTTGAGTAGGGTTTATCGAGGGCCTGCAGGATCATAACGCCTTTGTCTTGGACACCCCATTCTGCATTATAGGTGCTGCCTTTACTCAGAATAGGGCGTTGCGTGAAGATTTTGCTTAGTGGGTCCCCAGAGAAGAGAATCTGATTGAGCCGATTCTGGCTTGATATCGGCACCCATGCATCGTATTTGAGAGCGGGAACCAGACTCATCCCCATATTAAATTGTGGCGTATAGTAGGTATAGCGCAGCAGTTCACCCCCCTCTGGGGAACATTCTTTGTCACTCTTAGCATTCGCGGTTCGTAAGCCGGGTCTACGTGAAGTAACTGCATACTGGCCTCGGCTTTCTGAGCTTAAAGCGAGTTCAACAATCAGTGGATTTGGTCTCCATTGAGTGGTGGCTGCTGCCATGAAACCAGGGTGGCAACTTTCAATACACAATCCAAAAGGGATCCATCCCGTCGATTCCTTTAAAGTCATGGACGCGACGCCTTTGTAAGCTCGGTGTTTGGAGCCACCCCGAAAGCCTCTAAACTGTTCAATCGCCCAGTCAGCAAAATACAGATTGAGGAAATTATCTGTCAGTTGTTTTAATTCTGGATCACTGGAAAAATCATACAAATTGTAGAGCACGTTTAAGGAATATTTCGCATAGGTTGGCGTCGAGATTTCTGTTAAGAGACCCTTGGTCGCCTTCTCTTTAAGATAAAGTTTAAAATATTCATCTAGATTTTTTGCTAGTGTATGCATGGGCACCCCTTTGACTTCGAAGCGCGAGTAGTCTTTGGATTGGCTGAGTATATGGGCTGCAGACCAAGTACTGACATACATCATCAAATGATGATTTTCGCTGCCTTTATAGGTCCATATAAATTCGGGATCCGCCATGTTGCGGTCTACCGCATAATCTCCTTTAACCTTGAGTGAGCGTGAAAGCACCTTCAGCACGGCATCTTCAGCTGCCGGACTCATTTTGGGATCGGCTCCTTTGGAAGAGTACATCCAGTAAAGCCGAGCCAGTAGGTAAATATGCCAGTGAGCACCTTCAGGTACTTCCTGTAGGTATTGCTGCTGAACTCGAAGTATGCCTTCTTCAGCGGCCTCTATTTTTTCGTCAAAATAATAGGCCCCAAATGCAACCCACGCTTCTCGCCAAGCTCCTGTCTTCGGGAAAGGATTGTCGAGTGACTTCCTAAGGATGGCTTCCTGGCGCTCCTGAGTTCCGGCAATCGTGTTGTGAACTTGTTCGCGCAAAAGATCGCGATTTAGCTTGGTCTGTTGAAACGCTGTGTGCATCTGCGCCTGACACAAGATGCTCGAGGCCAGTAAGCTCACGCTTGTGATAATAACTTTGTTGAAAGATCGCATAGTTTTACTCTGAGTGGTAATGACGCTCCAATAGGCGCTTGAGAGTAGCCTTAGATTGCTCAATGGCTTCGGTATATTCAGGGTTGTGATAGAGGTTTTTTTGCTCTTGTGGGTCAGATTTTAGATCATAAAACTCCCAAGATTCACCTTGGATCATATTGCTGCCCTTACCCGAATAGGGGATGGGCTCAAAGGTCCCTGCAGGCGGAGACTTCTCTAAGAAATGAATCAGCTTGAAGCGTTCGCCGCGCACTCCCATGTGGGCCGGAATATCGAAGCCCCCATGATAATGATAAAGTGTTTCGGTCCGCCATGCTTTTGGAGTCTCGCCCATCAGCAGAGCTTTAAGTGAATGGCCTTGAAATTCAGGAATCATCTGCCCTTCGGCGAGCTCAACAAAAGTGGGAGCAATATCGAGTATGTTGGTCAATGCATCATTTGTCGTTCCAGCTTTAATTTTTGCGGGCCAACGGATAATAAAGGGTATATTTAACGAGTTTTCATACATCCACATTTTGTTAAAGAGACCAAATTCTCCTAGGGAAAAACCGTTGTCAGAAGTATACACCACAATCGTATTTTCACTTAGGCCCGCTTGATCAAGGTATTCGAGTAAGCGCCCGATATTATCATCTAGCGAGGCGACGAGACGATAGTAGCCCTTAAAAAAGGTTTGATAGGCCCAGCGCTTATAAGCTTCAGTGCCTGCGATGACCCCCTCGGGGGCGCTCTGATTGAGCCAGGCTGGATGGGCATGCTCTAACTTGCACCACCGACCGGATCCATTTTCCAGCGCCATACCCCGCTGTATTCGGGGTGTATCGAAGTTGGATGGATAGGGCAGTTCTTGATCGCTCAAGATGTTTTGGTACTTTTCTGGATATTCATGTGGTTCGTGCGGCGACTTATGGTGAATCATCAAGCAGAATGGCTTGGACTGGTCGCGGCCGTTTATCCAGTCAATGGATTTATCGGTGAGGACATCGGTTAAATAACCACTGGAAACTTCGATTTTTCTCCATGGATCTTTAGGGCCTAAAAATGGACTATCAAAAAAGCGGCCATGGCCTGCCAATATACTGTAATGATCGAAGCCTGTTGGGCGGCTGTTTAAGTGCCATTTACCCATAATGGCAGTTTGGTAGCCTGCCTGCTGCAGCAGTTTTGGAAAAGTGGCTTGCGAACCATCGAACTCGTCAAAATTGCTAAAGAATCCATTTTGTTGAGTGTGGCGACCGCTAAGAAGGTTGGCGCGACTGGGGCCGCATACCGAATTCACGCAAGCCATATTATTAAAGCGCATACCTTCAGCTGCTAATCGATCGAGGTGAGGTGTCGCTACGGGCGTATCAGGATTGTAGGCACTGATTGCGCGGGAGGCGTGATCGTCTGCCATAATAAAGACGATATTAGGCCGCGGTTCAGCCTGAGCCTGCAGAGCCCAGCATGCGATTAGTGAAACCGTCCAAGGATAAAGAATCACCTTAATATATACGTACATAGTGATAAAAACAGATAGATTATTTGATTTGTGAAATGCGGAAGTTTTTGATTCGGGCAGCCCGCGTCCACATAAGGCGGAGTCCAATACGCCCCTCACGGATAATTGGGAGGTCTGGATTCTTCATCTGACAGTAGATCGTCTGTTCAGCATTCTCACACTTCATGAGCAATTCGCGGTCTTTTTTGATGACAGTAATTTTATGGGGGACACCACTTGCAAACAGACCTTTGGGAAAGTAGTCTGGTTTGAGCGCGGTGCCTTTGAGTCCGGTCGCATGTGGCATATAGCGGCGAGCACGCACATATCCCGTATCCGGAGTACTCACAGCGTAGCTGATGTGGTAGGTATGCATGTAATCATAGTAGAGCCTCATTGCGGGCTCACGACGCAGATCAGCCCACTTTGAAATATCTGTTTGGTAGGGTCCTTGGCCGCTGCCGGTTGCCTGAATATAGAGGATGTTGACGCCCACCTCTGATGTATCCATACGGGTGAATTCGTATTCAATTTTTACATCGCCTTCGAAAGTGTCCTTGGTCCATAGCACCATGTGGTGTCCATCAATCCGTTCGGGGCCTGCAGTCAACTCGATGCCTGCAGGCGTGTTGATTGCTGTTGCCACTTCGCCATCTAGCGTCCATTGTGTCTGCCAATCTTCCGTAAAGGCATCGAAAAACACCTCCTGCCATTTTAGCTTGCTTGCTTCATGATAGGCGACCGCTTCTGATGTGATTGGCTCCTGGATTTGGGTTGCGCAGCCGGTGAGCCAGCTCAAGGTCGCTAAGAGTGCAGTATAATGGATCCGTTTCATTGCGTTTTAGTCTTTATTCGTGATTTTTGAGTCAATTGTGCTTGTTTGTTTACTTACTTCCAAAATTTCCATCCTGCTGATTTCGAGAAATCGAGGTCCAGTTTTTCTCCGCTATATTCAATGCGGATTTTCCCACTCCCGTATTTGGATTGGATAAAGGGGCTGTCGAAGGTCATTGGATATTCGTAGTCGATGTAGGTATCGTCCAGCATCGGAATTTCATTATTGCTGGCATTGAAGATCATTTTTTTTGAATGCTCGCTCGGAGGAGTGAATAGCAATATGTTAAAGTTTGGGACCACAGTTTTGTGGAGAGCAATGGCAGCTTCTCGCGTCTGGGAGATGAAGGCATTAAAGCTTCCAAATTCTTCCTTATCGCCAGCTTGAATAATCACGGGAGCAAATCGGTCCTGTAGTAAAATTATCTTTTTATCCGCTGAGTAGGCGTAGGGTTTATCAGCAATTTTGACGGTGGCATCATCATCTGGATTGTGGAAGCCACCTTGAGTACGTTCAGTACTTCTTTTTAATTTGTCTTTTTCATAAGCAGTATCTTTTAGCGCAACGCGAATTCCGGCATAGGTATTTGCTCGGCGTAAGAAGATCCAGCCACCTTGTTCAATTTGTTCGTCCCATGCATGGCCAATGTAGATGCCTTGGTCGCAACGTTGCTTATACAAAGGGTACCAGTCTGGGTTTAATTCAGCATAGGAACGGCTCCGCTGTACGATCAAAGTATTTTTATGCTGTAGAGTTTTATACATCCCTTCCAGACTGAACGCATCTTGTTTGCCGCGAAAGTCAGGTTCAATTGGTATATAAACAGGTACCACACGAGCGTCAGCGTCTTGAGCTACAGTCAATCCATGCCATCGACCACTCTTACTTAAATGAGAATGAATAGCGAGTGGATGATCCATTTGGGTATTGAGAGTGTAACTGGGCGTCACGTAGGAGTATTTAAGAAACTTTGATTCTGGGTTGATAATGAGTGTTCGTTCGGTTCCCATTGGTCTGGGCATACTGGAGACTTCTTCGCCAATGCCTCGTGATTGGTAAACAAACTGTCCCATACCCTTACGATCTAGAGCCATCATTTGTACTATTTTGGGTAGTTCGTAGCCATTAAGGTTACTCCAGTAATTCCAAATGCTGCCGTCTGCGGGGCCCCCTAGCAGGGATGAGAGCATAAAAGAGTTCGCATCATAACCACCAACTTTATAGTGGTGGCGTGTTTTGGGTCCTCCTGAAATACCGGCGATGCCTGTCTGCACGTAGTCCGCCCAGTAAAGCGTCATGAAGTTATCAATAATTTGTTGCAGTTCGTCATCGCCGGAGTAAGCGTAGGCTAGATCGACCATATTCATGGTGTGCTTGGAATAGCCACTTGAGGAGTTCTCGAGAAAGAAGCCGTGTTTCGCACGTTCACGAAAATATTCCTTCATAAAGCGCAGCCATGCTACGTAATGGTCTTTTGCGGTATATTGTTTGCCATCGCTCAGGCTAGCGCGTCCGCCACCTTCTCGGGTAGACGGGTCTACATCGTTTCCGTAGTAACCTGCTCGACCATAATGATAGCTACCGCCAAAGCCATAGTTGGGATAGATCCTATCTTGATAGTCCGGCTCGTTCATAAATATACGTGAAGAGACTAGGTTGCAGGCCTTAGCATTGAGATCATGGTTTTCACTTCCGTCCAGATACCAAGTACTGGTACGCGCCCAGTGGATGTCGTTTTTATGCTTAGTGCGATTCCAGATGGTTTTTAGTAGTAGCTTTTCTGTTTCCGCTTCTAGTCGGCCTGGGTAATGTCCACAACGCTTGGAAAAGAGTAAGTAGAGCCGACAGTACATAGGGGTGCTCAGTAGCGACCATGGATTTTTCTCAGCCATTTCTATACAATCTTCGCGAATAATGCGATTAGCCTTTGCCAGATCCTTATTTAAAAATAGCATTGCAAAAGCGCTGATGATGGGTTTATGGGCTTTTTTGGCGGAAGCCTCAAATGCTGCCTGAGTACGCGCTGCGTGTGTCGCCTTTTGTTCCAACAGTATTTGCTCTATGGGTTTATCAGTAATACCAATAACGGTGCCGCTGGGACTTTCGAATCGAATGAAGTCAAATTTAATGCGAGCATTGGACGCAAAGTTTGAGGCCACAAACTCACATAGTTTTATGGCGTTTAAGTTGAAGGATTTTTCTTTTACCAGCTGATTCAAGTCGATCGAGCAAGGCCTCCACTCACCATTTGTATTCACATTTTTTACAATGCCTTTTGCGGTCTTTCCTCGATGGTCGACAAATACGACAGGCCATTCTTCGTGAGTGACCTGATCAGTTTTGAGGAAAAATTTCAGACTAAAACTTTCGTCCAATTTTGGGTAATATCCCCACAAGTTCGTCATGAAACCAAATTTAGCGGCCTGATTGGAAGTATTGGGCTCATAGTAAGTGGAAAAATCACCGACCATTTTGTCGCTTGGATCATAACCGATCCCCGGCGTTTTATGGGCTTTGTGCCAGCCGATAAAGTAGTAAGACGGGTGTAGCCGTTTTTTCAGATTGTGATCAATGTTCAAATTTTGAGGAGCGACTCCAAACAGGCGTATCTGTTCGGTATAATTATCTAGATACTCAGTATTCTTTGCCGAGAGCTCGCATGAGCAGCTAACGGCTAATAAAAATTGAAGAATATTTATTTTTAATCGTTTCATGGTGGGCAATAGCTTCTGTAAGTGCTTAATATGTATGGAATATATTTAGGGCGTGGATGCGGCTAGCTATCTCCAAAATTTCCAGCCTGCTGATTTCGAGAAATCGAGATCGAGTTTTTCTCCATGGTATTGTATGCGGATTTTACCGCTGCCGTACTTGGATTGGATAAAGGGGCTGTCGAAGGTCATTGGATATTCGTAGTCGATGTACTCGCCACCGATGCGCGGGATTTCCATATTGGCAGCATTGAAGATCATCTCCGGGGCATCCTGTCCGGGGGGGGTGTAGACCAGCTCATCGAATTCTTGAACAACTGTGTTGTAGAGCTCAAGTTGAGCATTCTTAACGGATTGGATAAAATTGCTAAAACTACCGAAGCTCGCTTGGTCGCCACTTTGTATTATTACTGGCATGAAATCATCCTGTAATAGGAGGATACTCTTATCTTCATTCCATGAATAACAGGTCTCATCCATTTTTACGGTCGCATCATCGTGCGGTCTTTGGAATGTGCGGATCTGACCCATCTTTGCTTTCTCAAACTCAACGTCACGTAAAACTGGACGTACGCCGGCATAGACATGTCCCTTTTGCATGAAGATCCAGCCTGCATCTTCTTGGACTGTGTCCCATGCTTTTCCGATATAAACACCTTGCTTGCTGCGCCGATGTGACATAGAAGGGAACCAATCTGGATTGATCGTGAGGAAATTTTCTGTGCGTTGAAAGATCAGCGTATTTTCATGCTGTGCAGTTTTATACATGACCTCCATGTAAAGTTTGCCATCTATGGTAGAGCCTAGTTTTTGATAGTTTGGTGTGATGCCGATACCAACGGGCACAATGCGAGCCTTTGCATCGGAGGTTACGGTCATGCCATGCCAGCGACCTGCAGTGCTTAAGTGTGAATGAGCGGCCAGAGGATAATCCATCTGGGTTCCCAGGGTGTATTGCGGGGTGACGTAGACATATTTTAGAAAGCGCGAATTCGGTTCGATCACTAGGCTGCGCTCGGTGCCAGGCGGTCGAGGAAGTTTATTGACGTCCTCACCGATTCCCCTGCTTTGGTAGATGAATGTGCCCATACCTTCGCGATCGAGGGCCATTTTCCAGACGACTCTGGGTAGTTTATAGCTGCTGAGTGCGTTCCAATAGCCCCACACTCCATGCGCTCCCAGACTGCCCAATTTGTTAGTGATCATGCCGGCATTGGAGCCATAACCGCCCGGCGCAGAATGGTGCCGGGTCTTGGGGCCGCCGAGGATGCCCCCCGGGGCTGCCTGAACCCAGGCCGCCCAATATAGGTCAGCAAAATCATTCAAAATGCGCGTCAGGGTATCATCGCCGCTAAATGATCGGATCAGTTCAATCATGTTCCAGCTGTGTTTGCTGTAGACGTTAGAATAATTTTCCACAAAAAAACCGTGCTTTGCACGCTCTGGAAAATAATCTTTGAAGAATTCAAGCCAGGCCTCGTAATGATCCTGCGCTTTATATTCTTTGCCGTCTTTGAGGTTTGCCCGACCGCCGCTTGCATGTATACGGCTCTCTACAGGATGAGTGCGAAGATAGCCTGAGTGACCATAGAAATAGCCCCCACCGAAACCGTAGTCGGGGTAGATGCGGTCTTTATAGTCTGGTTCATGCATAAAGATTCGTGAAGAAACTAGGCATGAGGCCTTGGCGCTCAGATCATGGTTTTCACTTCCGTCGAGATACCAGGTCGACTGACGTGCCCAGTGAATGTCGTTCTTGACGTAAGTACGCTCCCATAGTACCTCGAGCAGCCTCTTTTCTGTGTCCGCACTCATGCGGCCTTTGTGTATCCCCGCTCGGTTTGAGAAATAATAATAGATTCGGCACATCATTGAATTCTGGAAAAGATCCCAGTGATGCTGGGTGAGCGCTTTGTCTAAACCCTCATTAAGAAATTGGTCAGCCTGTTCTAAGTTTTTGTTCAGATAGAGCAGGGCGAAGGCTTTCATTAGGGGCCATTTGTGTTTCGAACTTTTTTGCATGGACAAATCTGTGCGCAGACGTTTGGTCGCCTCCGCTTCACGTATGCGCTGATCGACCGTTTTATCTGTAATGCCAAAATACTGCTTGCCCTTGCTGAAAGCGATTTTGTCGAATTTGACGACCGCATTGGGTGAGAAGTTGCCAGCCTCGAACTGCACCAATTTGATGCTATTTAGGTCAAAATCTGCAGGGCGCTTAAATTGGGAAAGGCTTATCGCAAATGCCTGCCAATGGCCTTGCGTATTGGCGCCGTCGAGGGTGGTGGTTGCGACACGATTCTGGGCATCCACGATTTGTACCTGCCAGCTATCTTGTACCGATGGATCCTCCACCTTCATTTGGAATTCTAGGTTGAAATTCGAATCCAATTTGAACCAGTTTTTCCATAGTTGTGTCATGAAGCCAAAGCGAGCACTGGATTGACTCTGGGCAGGGGCGTAGCGAACACTGAAATCGCCGCACACCTTGTCACTCAAATCGTACTGGAATGCTGTCACTTTTTTGTGGCCGCTCTTTTGGGCAAAACGGTCGATGGAATGTTTGGTATCACCCGCTCCGAATAGGCGGATCGTCTCATCCCAGTAATCAAGGAGTTTTTCGCTGGCAGTACTGATAGATGCGAGCCCTGTAAAGAGGATGAGATAGCTGTATAGAGACTTCATAGATGTTTTATCGTTTCAATTTTGTAAACTGTGGGCTGTGCGTTTTGGCTTTAATTGATGGCAGTTTTGATGGCATGGCCCCATACCTGGTAGCCAGCCTCACTCAAGTGGAGTAGATCCGGCATATTCGTTAGGGGCAGTTCGCCTTGAGCGTTTAAGAAGTTAGCATTGATGTTTATGTAAGTGATGCGCTTCGCGTCGGCCAGAGCCTTAATTTTTTGATTCACACGATCGATTTTTTTCCATTGTGGATTCATTTTAGCCTGTGTGAGCCCTTTGCTTATTTGAACCCGCTGATCGTGCGAACCCCGTGGGAAAATGCCAAAAAGGAGTATTTGGGTCTGTGGCAACTGTGTGTATACTGTTTGTACGATGGCGGCGACACCACCTGCAATTTCATCAACAGAGTAGGCATCATGGTTGGTATTATTAGTTCCGACCATCACGACAGCATATTTAGGCGAGATGCCATCAAAACGATGATGACGCATTCTCCAAAGAATGTTTTCAGTTTTGTCTGCGGAATGCCCTAGATTCACAACTTTTTTGTCCTGGAAAACTTCTTTTAGGAGGGCTGGGTGCCGTTTCCAGCCGTGTGTGATCGAGTCTCCAATCAGTAAGATATCGAAGTCATGATTTTGTAGGGCCTTGTCGCGTTTCCAATGGGCTGCAAGCCATGTCTCATTCTTAGGGGCAGGCTCGGCAGCAGGATTATTCGCCAGCGAAAATAGCTCAGCGGACTGGGGCATTGCAGCGTTAGCAGATAGGGCACCGGCAGTGATTGCAACGAGCGCGTAGTATTTTATTGTGGACATTGGCATATTGCTTATCTGATTATTAAAAGTCTGCGCAATAAAGGCTAGCGACTCTTGGTGGATCCATTGGCTGGATGAAGACTAATTTGCGCATGCGCGGGTTGTGACGCCAAGTTTGGCGAACGAGTTGACGTCGTTGCTGATCGCCTGGCAGGGCACAATCAATCAGGACGGGATAATCGCTAATAGTTTTCGCTGCTGCGCTCGTGATGGTCATACTTCTGGGGTTGACTAGCAATGTCTGCTCGCCAATCGTGCCACCCACCATTGCGTCGCTGAGATTAATCCAGTAGCACTCTCCGGGGCCAAAGACAGATGCGCTAGCATTAATCGGATGCACCTTTATTGGCAAACTTGTATTATTGGGATCATGGGATATCAGTAGTACACATTGCTCCCATGCGCTTGGAATCTGAAAGCGTGGAGCCGTTTGAGGCAGGGTTTCGTCAGCATTGATTTGACGGGGTAAGAGGACATAGGTTTCACCGTTATCGGGTAATTTTTGCTTATTTGATAGATTGAAGCGTGTTAGCTTGACCGGACTGAATTGTCCGGATTCTCCGTACATGACAGCCTGCTTTGGAGCAGACGCGGGTGCTGGATAGTAAATGACTTGGAATGTACGTTTCGCTGAAAGGGAGCCTGCTATACAGTACAGACTCATGAGCGTGAGGATCGTTTGCGATAGTTTCATAAGTTGGGTTCTAAATTTCGTCGGCGCTCAGCCAACGAAATGAGACAATTTCGAATTGTCTGCCAAATCGGGCGTTTGCATCCGAATTGAGGGTGGCGCTACTAGGGAGTGTGGTGGAATTGTCTGATTGACTATCGACGTATTCAGCTTTGCGTTGAACGACGGCCTCGCACCAAGCACGATCAAGTGTCTTGCCCGTAATTGGATCTTGCGTATCGCCGTAGCTTCTGATCACGAAGGAATCATCCCGCACGGAGAGAATCGGAGCTAGCGAGCGCAAGATGTCTGCTTGCCGAATCCAGCCTGGGAGTCCGTATGCAACATAACCTTTGGCCGCATCTTTGAAGTTGTTGGTACCACGCTTGGCCCATGAATTGGGTACTTGATCTGGGAAATGGCTGCGCATCTTTTTGTTTGGATTATCGTTTCCACCACGACTAGACAGTTCTAGTAGTGCAGCCTCGATGGCTCCAGCTAGTGCTAAATCGCTGTTGTTGCTAAGCTGGCGGTTTACGAATTCCGATAACGATAGGAATGGGCCCCTTAATTTTACCTGCTTAACAATTTCAACCGCAAGGGCATCAATTTGTTGATCACTGAGCTTTGTGTGGTTGCCTTGTTTTGGAGAGTTGCCAAGCGTCTGACTGTCACTTCCAGAGACGCGGCTGCGGCCAATCGGGGTCAAATCTTGGTTGACTGCGTCTAGTTCCAACTCCCAAGCAGATGCGGAGTACTTCACGGTCGGAACGTCTGCAGACCGTAAATTTCGTAGAATGGCTGTCCAGGCAGGAATGGAGGTTGAATTGACGTTAAACATCCCCTCGACTTTCAGCTTCGATGCGATCTCTCGCCATGCAGTTGCGGGGTCTAGATCTGTGTTGATACGGCTTTCTGCCTCACTGCGTGATGCCGCTGGGATACTGGGGCGGTAAGCATGATTTGGCAGAGGAGCGATTTGCTGTAGGTGCTCTTGGTACACTTCTTCGTGGGATCTGCTTATAGTAGAAGTCCATGCAGTCGTTTCAGGCGCAATTGATGAGACGAACCAATCATCAAACAGCAGATGGTTAGCCAAATAGCTATGATCTAGGCAGTAAGGCTTTCTACTCGTCTCTATATTTCTGTTAATAACTTCATTTTTCGCGAATGTTGCGTAGGCGTGACTGTTAGCGATCGCATTAAAGGCATATGGACGTACAGGATTTGTATATGTAATGTCAAAATGTTGCAGTTCCGCTAAGGATTGTAGCGGTTGAATTGGCAATTCAGCAGCGATAAGATGGGTGAGCCCGTCGCTGACCCCTAAACCCATACCAATATAGCTGTGATTACCTGTAGACTCCGGAAAGCCTGTGCCGCTATAGCCGTTGAGCGCGAAATAATTCCATTTATACAGCGGGCCCCGTTGCATAAAATGTTCCGAGACGGCCTTGAGGGGATTGTTTCTTAAAAAGCCTTTGCCGCTGCGATCTCCGTCTAAGATTGTCGCAGAACCAATAGAGCAAGAGGATGCCAAAAATGGAATCGGAAAATCTTTCAATTTCTGGAGTTCTAAGCTATCTTCTGGGCCGTCGGATGGAGCTGGTTGGGTCAGTGGAAAATCGCTGTAAACGGGTTTTCCATCTTTATGGGGGGTCGGTGCGTAATGAAAAGAAATCTGATCCCCATTGCGATCATTCGTATCGAATTGTATCCCATAGTAACTCATTGCGATTGTTGTATAGAAGCGATCAGCAGCCGCTCCCTGTATCGCTAGCCCATCATTCAGTCGATAGTAGCGAAATCCACCTCCGTTGCGATAACCGGGGTACAGCTGGACCAGGGAGCTACCTATAGTGGGGGATGCCGCTTGTGCGGTGAAAACACGTGTTTCACCCGGCTGTAAGGTAATCGTATTGTCAGATCCACCCCCATTGAGCTGCATTTGTAAGTCGTCGCCGTTTACAAGGTCTTTCATTTCGATATTATCAAAGTCATCAGTTGCGCCCGAGCTAGATCTGAGAACCCTCAGATTGAATTCCATGGGCCAATTGTTCCTTAGTTTGGCAGTTATGGGATCAATTGTGAGTTCGACGTTGTAAGGGTTCCACAGCGTGATCACCGGACTCATATCGATACAGGCAGTGTATTGACTGTTTGCATCTGTGAAAGCCGGATCTTCAGTCGCAGCGTAGGAAAATACCCAATGTAGCCGTGCGACAAAGGGATGCCTCCGAATTTTATCGCGTCTTAGGCTGGCCACTTTTTCTTTTATTTTACAGGCTACAGCTGGGAGTGCGACCTGACCATTTGCTGAACTGTTCGAAATCATGCGGTATTGCATACAAAAGTCTTGTAGTGCCGTCCATGAGGCACTAGGCGATGAAACGAATGGTCGGCCGCCCGGCGTTTTATCGCTACTGTTGGCCCATGGATAAATAAGCTGTTGAGCATCTGTTAAATTTGCGCTTGCTTTGCGGGCAGATGTCTCAACGCCGGGTTTTAGAGTGAAAAAGGGCAGGCCAGTCGCGGGAAGGGCATCCCAATCTTCACTCATTAAGGATAGATCGCGTTTCCACCCGCCTGTGGCGGCGTTGGTGAGCAAGCCACGAGACCATGCGGTTAAATCATGTCGGTATTGGTCGCTTGGATTGAGTTCGGTATTGTCGCTGTCAACTCTTGACAGCACATTGTAAGCTTCCAGAGAATTGACGGTGTTCAGCCGGGCATGGGCTGTTAAATTGAACACTTCAGCGTCAGCGACCCCGAAAGTACTGATGCGTTTCGCCGATTTGTCTGTCGTTGCGGGTTTCGCCTGATGTTTGAGTTGTGCCTTGCTATTTTCTCCACTGATCCACCATGCAAAGTGCCCTGCATCGTGAATGGGTGTGGGATTCACATGCACCTCATTAGTAGAGTTTTCCTGCTCAGATGTGAGCAGCGGAACGGTCGTTGCAAGCACTTGAGACAAGTCTGGTGGGTCTTTGGGGTTATTGTTGCTGAGTGCATCTGAGCAAAGCCATCCGAGAAAGCGCCCACTGCTGGTTGCCTCGGGCTCAAGCTGGCCACTTTGCAGTTTGCTGGCGTAATTAGGGGCAATGGCTTGTCCGATAAAATCCCCGCTGTCATAATGATCGCTACCTTCCCATGAGCGCCAAACCCCGGTAATGTTACGCGGACCATTGGCTGTGGCTATCGATTCAGCTGTCGCCGTAATACGCGTATCAGGGCCTGCTAATTTCTGTAAATTGCCGATGGCAGATTTTAAGCCAATCAAGGCATTTTGTTTGGCCGATATGTGTGCTTTTGATGCCTGTGCAGAGCGAATTTCGATTTCTGCCAGACTTGTTATCGACAGTATCAGTAATAGGACGAAACCCATCAATGACAGCGCAGTCACGAGGGCAAAGCCCTTGGGCCTAGTTGCATTCGAAATCATCATGCAAGCAAGGACTGGGGGGAGTGCAAAATGAATTGGAGCGCAGCCAGAAGGTCCGGTTTGCTTTGCCGCCCGGGTGGGGGTAATCGATTCGGCATAATGTTAGGGGATAATGAAAGGGGAAACGCTTAGTTGAACAGCGAGGAGCCAGCTGCAATTGGCACAGAGGATGTGGTCCGTCGAGCTATGCAGCGAGGTGGGATTCATCACGCACAATACTAACGCCCTGTGGGATCTTTAATTGAATTTAAGGCGTATTTTTACAAAAATTATAATGGTCTTGCGTCACGGTGAAGGCTGCTGAAGCGGGACGCAGAACGCGCTTGAGTGGCGAGACACAATGCCTTCGCTGTGCGGGGGGGCACAAACGTTGGAAGCGAACCATTTGAAAGCCGTGAGGCTGCAGTCTACTAAATGTTGGGTGTTAATTGAGTGGCTGCTTTTGGACGATAGGAGTGTGGGTGGATTGTCCTGTGGCGCTTGCGTGCGGCGCTAGCCTTTTAATGATGAGCGCATCGAGTGTGCCTCCATAACCATCTCGGGCGTTGAATTGAAAGTAGCGCGCTGTTTTTTCGAAGTTGATAGCGAGTGTTTTAATGAGGACCTCGTTGACATACACCTGTGCTGTCGGCACTGCAGCCCTTTCATCGATGACAATTCGCAAGATGTAGGTTTTAGCAGGCTGAGCGCCAGCAACCGCATCCTTCGATGTGTAGTTGCCGTCAGACCCCATAACCCAGTTTTTAGCCCAGTTAGACAGTCCAAAGTCGTACACTTTTTGCATGTGGGGATTGTAGCGTCCCGGTGTCACGACATCGGAAATGCTGAAGGCCAGTGGCGCATTGAAGGTGGCTTGCATTTGAAAACTAATCTCATAGTGATTACCCAGCAGTGGGGCCCAATTAAATTCAGATCCGGACGTGTTATCAATAAAGGCTAAATCCCGGATGAAGGGGCCGGGTGAACTGTTTCCATTGGTGTCGGGGGCCTTGACTTGTTGGTTTTTGTTAGTTTTTAGTCCAGCACTGAAGTCGAGGGCATGGTTGGCAATGCGTAAGGCATTGTGTGTAGTGCTGCCGTCGCTGTTGATCGCAATGTTACCTCTAAATAGATACTTTATTGCGCTTTGGTTTTGACCGGACCCGCGCTGCGAGGGTGATGCGATCTCAGCAGCTATATTTGTATCAGCCTGCTCGAAGTGGTCTTCGAATATGACTGTGCTGGCTTGTGAGTCGCTGTGGTTGATGGTTAATAGTGCGAAAAATGTGATGTTGGCGGCAGTACGCAGATAGGAATTAAGTTGCGGAGTGTGCATAAGGATTTTTGGTTTAATTTTGTAACGTACATTTAATGGTGAATTATTTTAATTGTCAAATATTAATTTTTGGGGGCGCATGCACTGAATTGTAGGGTGTTTTTTTGTTTTTTTGATTTGGATGTGGCTGAAATGTGGGGTGGATTTGCAATTTTTATGTTTTTTTTGTCAATGTGCATTTTTTTTGATTGATATAGTCATTTACTAATGCTATTATATCGCTGTATTAAAAATAATCTCAAATGCGTATGTTTAACTCAGATCTTAATCTCCTAGGTGTTGCCATCATTTCATTTGGCGCACTTTCGTTTTCAACTGTTTCTGCTCAGACTCTCCTATTTCAGGATGATTTTGCCGCGGAGAATACTACACAAGTGGATCTGATCTCTGATCCGTCGATCCGCGGCAGTGGAAGTCTACAAGACGATATTGATTATCAAGTATGGGTCGGCACTACTGAGTTCAATGGTGTCTCATTTGGAGCCCCTCCAGAATTGCGTATCCATAACAACGCACTTGATTTTAGTGCAGGTATTGAAGTTGGCAGTAATGGGCAAATAACATCTACGGCACCGTATGATGATCGCTATGTGCGCTTTGAAGCCAGTGATGGGACTGAGTTCAATTGGGGTCCTGGGCTGGGCAAACACTATGAAATCAGCTTTCAGATGCATGCCACCTTCAACTCTCCGCTAGCATTTAGCATCTCCGATACCGTGACCCCTGGATTCTATCGGCCAGATTCCCAACCAGCCTATGACTTCGGCTTGTCTACCTGGACGGGTACTTGGCGTATAGGGGAAGACGGTAATAAGGTGGAATCCGAAGTTGATCAAGGCTTAGGTGTTGCCACAGCAGGAGGCTCTTATGATGTTCGTGTGGTTATTGATGAAAGGAACCCTGAAGCGACGACTGCCTCTGTTTTTATCGATGGTAGCGCAAGTGCCCTACACACATTCGATATCGATTTCGAGAATGATAATCGCTATTTTCAATTTACCGGACGGAAACATTACGGAGGTACCTTGGATGACCTTCAAGTCACGTCCTATGCAATCCCAGAGCTGAGCAACTTTTCTCTATTGACGGCCTTATTGCTGCTGGCTGGATTATTTGCATTGCGTAGAAGTCCGCAGGTATAAGGTTGCTATTTGCAGTGAGTCTGCTTTTTAGTGGTTGTTTATTAAATACTAAGGCTGTATGTGCAGCCTTAGTGTTAGCCTGGGGTTTCGTGGTTGCCTTACGCTCAAGGTCAAAATTTGCTACTGGGGGACGTGCTTTTTGTTCTTCGCTAGTTTTGTGTTGGGTGAGCGTCTGCTCATTTATTCCGTGGAGCGTATTGCTGGACTCCTATATGCATGTACGGCTTTAGTTGTGCGCATCGCCTGCTTGCCTGTTTGAGGGCTAATATGAATGCCGTAAGGGCGTGGTTAAGCTCTAGCTTATGCAAGCGGAATTTTTGAACACAAGGATTTTAGTTCTTCGCAATTTTTAGTGGTGGTGTGCGAATTTGCAATTCATAGATTGCTAATTCGTTTGTGGCGAATTGCGCATGTAGATTCAGTGTTAATTAGATCGATAGCCTCTAGCTTTAACTGTGGAGAATGGGTTGTTGAATCCTTCCGTAGTCGCATTGGTGATTCGAGAGTGTGCAAAGCTGAAGTTGCTATAAGGTGACTGTGGATGCTTTCAATTGCCGCATTTATTGGCTTGAACGGCTTGCATTTCGATTTGCCGTAGAATTGTACTCAATAGCATCTTTGGCGGAGTTTTCGTTGGAAGTATCCCACAGAGTTTAATTTTATATCCATTGCAGGTTCAGCCCCATCTTCTAGGTTTTGGCTGTCATTAGTTTCGCCTGCTTGTGTGCATCCAAAGGAGTATTTGGATGTGGGTGCTAATTTTTGGCTTATTGTGGAATAGCTGCGTGCATTCATTGCGGGATTTATCGCCCTTTGGGGGGGGGACGGCCTAGATGCGACTTGCCGCTAACTTAATCGAACATTTTGGCGACCTGTTCCGTCATATGAAAATGGTCGAGGGCCGCCACGAGATCTGGGCAGTTTTTCTTGGCACCATTCTGGTTAGCCGGACTTATATCGATGTCCTGCAGTGCTGTACAATTGGATTTCAATCTCGAATGAACTGTCTTTTAAATGCATACATACCCGTGGTGAGTAGTAGTAGTAATAGGGTCGAATTACTCGGCTCTGGGACTGCATAGGAATTTATTTGAAGGTCGTCCAGGGTGCCGCCGTATCCAGTTCGTCCGTTAAACTGGAAGTAGCGTTCAGTGTTCTCGAAATCGATATCGAATGTGTGTAGGGCGCTTGCGTTACCATCGATAAAAACAGAAGCAGTCGCTTGAGGGTTCCTTTCGTCGATGAGTACACGGACATGATAAGAGGTTCCTGCTGTGGCAACACCGAAGCCTTGAGTACCCACTTCGGATGGATCATTATCCTGTGCATTACCGTCTTCTCCTAAGTTCCATTTACCTACCCAGGTATTCATTCCAAAGTCATATGGAGGATCAGAGCCATTAGTTGGAACGTACATATGGGGATTATAGCGACCAGCGGTCACGGTGTCGGAGATACTAAATGCGAGCGGGCTGTTGTAGGTTGCATGTAATTTGAAGCTGATTTCGTAGTGATCGCCGAGCACTGTCGACCAGTCGAATTCGTTATCTGAGTTATCAACGAAGCCGATGTCGCGTGTAAAGGGGCCGGGACTGCCAGCCCCAGATGTGCCTGGAGCGGAGGTGTCAGGAGCCGTAATATGCCCGGAGCTGTGAACTGTAAGGCCTGCGCTAAAATCAAGTGCGTTGTTATGGATACGCAGTGCGCTGTCCACGATGGATCCGTTGGGAACATTTGGGTCTTCTTCGCCAGCACCCGAATTTTTTTTGGTGCCATCACTGACGACTATGTTACCTCGTAGTTTATATTTAACACCAGCTTGCGCGGAACCGTTTCCCCGGCCAGAGGGATCGCTGATATCGTTGGCGACGATAGTTGTACCAGAGGCGTCGAAATTATCCTCAAAAATCGTCATTGCCTCGTTGGCCTGTGTTAGGCTCGCGTGAAATAAGCCTAGAAAGAGGAAGCAAATAAGATGTGATGTATTCGGGTGTTTAAAAGATGGGGCGGTCATGAGGGGGGGGGGTAGCTTGCTGGGGTAGTGCGTGTCGTCGTGTCTAATTGCGAGTGTAGCTGCGAAACAATTATACATTATCTAACGGTTTCGTGGACGCTAACTTTAGTTATGATGCATTATTTTTTGTTTTAAGGGATAAGTTTCTATTTCAAAATCGTCTATTCATTTATAATTAAATAATTAATTTTCATAGTATTAAGACATTTTTTGTTAATTGTATTTTTTAATATATAGAAAAATTAATCATGTTTCAAATATTGTGAAGCATTGCTGTTAGTTTGCGATGGCGACTGCCGTTAGTGTGTAGGGTGAGAAGGCACAATCTGCGTTTTTTTAGCTTACGGTAGCTAATTTTGTTGACTATTTTACTGTTTTTGTGTAACGTACAAATTAATTGATTGTTAATTCTTTAGGGCGCTGATTATGAGCGTTATGTGATCGTCCTGTTTTGATATTTATGGCCCCTCAAGTCCGTACTTTTTTGTGAACACACACTATTTTATGATTAAAAAGAACGCTGTACCCCGATTGAAGTACCTGAGTTTATCGGTATTTTTGACGATAACGATTTTGCCGGCAGCGGCTCAGACTGCCGAAAGTTTTTTTGAGTTTTCTGAAGTTATTGATAGTGCTCACACCTTTGGGCAGCGTGATCAGGCACTCAGTATTCTACGAGGGCTGTCTCTTGATCAGGGGTGGTACCAGATTGAAGGCCAGCAGTTCAGTCAAACGGATGTGGCGGGTACGCGAAGCCTGCCCAGCCCGCCGCTAGGGCAGCCTGCTGCCGCAGCCGCGCTGATTGGCGAGGAAGTTTTCCTTGTAGGTGATCAAAATTTACTGGTAATGGATACTGGTGATGCACCTGCTGCTTGGACGCATTGCGCTGCGCTACCGGAAGATAGCGGCAGTGATGTCGTGTTGGCCCAGCAACAAGGAACACTCTACCTAGCTGGGGTCGGCATGGATGGCTTGTCGACTTATGCTTATGACCGTAGGCAAGGGGTATGGGTTGCTCGAGCCGATGCCCCGCAGGATATGCGCGGCTATGTAGCGACTGCTTGTGGGCATGATCACATATTGTATTTTAATAGCGCCAAAGCTTGCGATACCATCTTAGCCTATCACCGAGTCACGGATACTTGGTTCCCGATGGGCCAGTTGCCGCGTGTACTGCAAGTGGCAGCAGTCGGCTCCGAGGGCACTCAATTTACGCTCTACGCTGCCGATGTTGTACTGCAGGGAGAGGCCTTGTTAAGACCAACAAAGTATGGCTGGTACGATCATGCCGTTCTGGCTTGTTTAGTCGCCCTGTTGGTTGGGGTGGGGCTCTATTTCTCTAAGAAAGAGAAGTCCAGTGGCGATTACTTTCGTGGTGGACAGCGCATTCCCTGGTGGGCTGCCGGCTTGAGCTTATTTGCGACGGGTGCGAGTGCGATCAGCTTAATGGCTATGCCGGGGAAAGCGTTCAGCGAAAACTGGATTTATTTTTCGGGGGCGATTTTTTTGGTAATGATACAGCTACCTCTATTGCTGCTAGTCTATATTCCAGTGGCGAGGCGCTTAAATATATCGACCGCAAATGAGTATTTGGAGCGACGCTTTAGTTTGCCAGTTCGGATGCTGGGATTTGTCTGTTTTTCGTTGAATCAAATGCTGGGTCGTATGGCAGCCATCCTCTTACTACCGGCCTTGGCGATTAGTGCCATATTCGGTTTGCCGATGGAGTATAGTATTTTAATTATGGGGGTCGTAACGACCTTATTCGTGACGATGGGTGGACTGGAAGCGGTGATATGGACGGATGTGCTGCAAGCAGTGATTATGCTACTCGCGGTGGCACTGTGTGCGATGTACGCTTGCACGCATTTGGATCTTTCATGGCCCGTTGCGATGGATTTGCTAGATAATCTAGACAAACTGCAAATGTTTGACTGGAGAATTGACTGGCAAGCGCCGGTTGTGATTGTGATGGCGCTGAATACTTTTGTTACCGTATTGGGATTGATTGGAGATCAAAATTTTATCCAGAGAGTGCAATGTACCCAGGATGAAAAAGAGTCTCGGAAGGCAGTCTATACCCAGTTGGCAGTCGCAGTGCCGATGAACTTTGTTTTATTTGCGTTGGGGACATTATTATTTCTGTTTTACGTGACGCGCGCGGACACCATCAGTCCTGCATTAAAGGCTGATGGTGTCTTTCCCTTCTTTGCTGCCCAGAATTTGCCGGCTGGACTGGCCGGATTTGTTGTGGTGGCCTTACTAGCTGCCACGATTTCGACCGTTTCGAGTGCCATGAATTCAGTCGCTAATTTGGGAGTCGAAGATGTGTATCGGCGCTTTTATCCGGATGTATCGGATCAGCAGTGCTTAGTCTTTGGTCGACGTCTGACATTGGGTCTTGGATTATTTGGTACGATCGCAGCACTCATACTGGCCAACACCAGTGGCCTGCAATCAATCTGGGATTTATTTTTGATGATAACCGGAGTCGTGCTGGCCCCGATTACCGGTATTTTCGTACTGGGGATTTTTAGTCGCCGGGTCAACAACTTTGGGGTTTGGATGGGGACTGTGTGCTCGGTTGCGGCTAACTACTACGCAAAGTTTCATCTAGACTTGCATGCCATGGTGTACGTTATTGTGGGCGTATTCACTTGTATTGTAGTCGCCTGGTGCGCCAGCTTCTTCGCGCCAGCACCACCTCACAATAAGGTGGATGGGTTGACGATATTTAGCCTCAAGAAAATGGGGGAGGACACATAAACTTATGAAGAATCGAATTAAAATAGTGGTGATCGGCTTGCGTTTTGGTGAGTACATCGTGAATGCGCAAATTCTGGGAGATCCAGGTAGTGGGGCTATCGAATTGGTCGGTGTTTTCGACTTAGATGTTTCAAAATCAGCGAAGATTGCCCAGCAGTGCGGGGTTCGGCAGTATCACACACTTGAGGAGGTTTTGGATGATGCGACTGTTGAGGCTATTGGATTATTTACCCCTCCAAATGGGCGTGCTGAATTGATTCGTAGAATCATCCGCGCGGGCAAACATGTGATGACAACCAAGCCATTCGAAGCAAATCCTGCTGAGGCACTGACTGTTTTGGAGGAGGCGCGTGCATTGGGAATGGTCGTGCATATGAATTCACCGGAGCCGCTGCCCGATCAGGAGACGGCGCAAATTATTGCATGGCAAAATGAATTTAATTTGGGGCAGCCGATTGCAGCGCGTTGGGAAACCTATACGGCTTCGAAAGAAATGGCGGACGGTAGTTGGTATGATGATGCGAAGCTTTGTCCCGTCGCTCCGATCTTTCGTTTGGGCATTTATGGTATCAACCAGTTGACGTGTGTTTTTGGTGCGGTGAATGCGGTGGCGGTTGCCCACTCGCAAATATTTACCGGGCGTCCAACAGCGGACAATGCTGAGTTATCGCTACAATTTAAAAATGGTGCTTTGGGTAGTGTGTTTGCCTCTTTTTGTATTGATGATGGCCAGCGATATGGGAATCAGTTTAACCTGCATTATGCTAACGGCTCCATCCATACTGAAGTACTTGGCTGTGCAAAAAATTATGATGTGTTAAAACATCGCTTATGTTTGCGTGTGGTCGACGATAAAAATGGCCTTATAACGCGTTCAGTGGAACTCAGTACAGAAGCGTTACCAGGCAAGTATCAGTGGGAGAATTTTCGAGTTGCGGTTTTAAACGAGGAGCCACTGGCCGGGACGATTCAACCGCAGCAAATTGCACATGGCTTGCAAATTATTCAAGCGATGCGGCAAGCGGAGGCAACAGGATCGAGAGTTGAGATACACCCTATATCGACTCAGCAAAAGGCAGAATCGTCTGTGTGACATAGAGCTAGGATACCCGACTACTTGATGGCAGAAAATTTGGAGGCATGCGTTTTGGAATCTTCACGGCTTATGTAGATGCTTGCTAGCAGAATCTTGATAGAATTTTATGATTATGGAAAAAACGATACTATGCTTTGGCGACTCAAATACATGGGGATTTCCACCTGATTGTGGTAGGCGCTATGGCCGCCAGATCCGCTGGCCTGGCGTTTTGCAAACTCAGCTGGGGGCCTCCTATCATGTGGTAGAAGAAGGCTTGCCTGGCCGTAATACTGTTTGGGATGATCCGGTTGAGGGGGGGAAGAATGGTCTAAAGCAATTGCTACCATCCATCCATTCCCATATGCCATTAGATTTATTGATTATTTTGCTGGGTACAAACGATTTAAAGAATCGCTTCAGTGCGTCTCCTTTGGACATTAGCATGAGTATTGGTCGGTTGGTCCAACGCGCACGTTCCAGTGGGCATCCATACCTAGGGCGTGCTCCGGAAGTGCTGGTAGTCTGCCCGCCACCGCTGGCGGATTTGAGTAGCAGTCCGTTTGCTGGCATTTTTGAGGGGGCTCAAGAAAAGTCATCCCAGCTTGCGGCTGTGCTGGGAGCCTATTGTGAGCAGCATCGGATCCACATGTTCGATGCGGGAACTGTTGTCCAAACGAGCGCTGTTGATGGCGTTCACTGGGCGCCTGAAGAACACGAGAAATTAGGGTGTGCGATTGCTGAGCAGGTGAAGCTTTTATTGGCCTAATAAGCCAATCTCTGGTTATTTATAAATTGATTTTTTATTTTATGAATTATCCCATCTTATGCTATTTTACTATACTGGTTATGGTATCCACTTTGGCTGCTAACCCGCTTTCTAGTGACGCCATCAGGGATATCCGCGATGAATTACAAGACAGGAGAATTGCTTTTTTTGTTCGTAATTCGGGAAAACCTTTAATTCGGGCCGCGATTAAAAAAGACTGGAATGGGCGGGGTGACTACACCCGTTCTTATGGTCAGTCGATTGTGCTCTTTGGTATGCGCGCTTGTGTTTTGAACGAACAAATTGACGAGGCAAATGCTGCATTGCAGGAGCTCTGTCAGTATCATTTGGATCGTCCTCAGACCTTTCTAGAAATTCACAGCTTTCCTAGTTTTACGCTGAGCTTAGCAGCGCTCTATCTGTACTATGGGCCTCGGGGCGCCAAGGCACCGAATCGTTTGTCAGCCGAAACAACTGCCATTATGGAGCGAACCATGTGGGAGTGGGCTGACAAAAAATCCAAGATTAAGCAAGCTGAATACAAAAAATCGCAAACTTGGTGGCTGGATAATTCTGAAAACCACCATGCCAACCATTTTATTACTTGCTGGGCATTTTCCGATATATTGAGAAATAGTGCCAAATACAAAAATGAGCGATTTAGTGATCGAAAGTTACCACATAAACATTACGAAGCATGGACTGAGTATTTGAAGGAGTACATTCGTCAAAGAAGTCGCAAGGGATTTTTGATTGAAATTGACTCGCCTTCATACGCCAATGCGGTCCTTTCTTGCTTCTTTCAAATCTATGATTTTAGTGCTGACTCTGAATTAAAAGCGCTAGCAGCTAAGTTTTTGACGCTCTACTGGGCGCTTTGGGCAGAGCAGCAAATTGATGGCGTCACGGGTGGAGCCCAGACACGTGCCTATCCCAGAAGTGTGCTCAATGGTAATCCGACTTTGCGACGAGGCGCTTGGTATTTAATCGGTCCCGGAGAACCGAATTTTATACATAATCAAATGCTGCCTTTTGTGACGACTACTTGGAAGGTTCCTGATATTATTTTTCAAATTGCTGCCTCCGTATCTGTGCATCAGCCCTATGAGATTTGTCAGCGGCGGATTGGTCTGCTCGAAGCGCATTCCAACGAGCGCGGCTTCTATCGAATGAATGCTAATGAGGGAGGGCTTCTGCGCTACACTTACTGTACGCCCGATTTTATTATGGGATCGATGATGTTTGAGGCTCGACCCTACCATGAATGGGCTGCTATTAGCAGCCAGAACCGCTGGTCAGGTGTTATATTTGATGGCCAGCGCGATGCTAGAGTGTTTCCCACGCCTTACTGCCCTAATGGAGGGTCAATTTATAATGGCTTTTGGTCGGTGCAGTCCAAAGGAGCGATGATTGCTCAGCAGCTTGATAAACCATTTTCTAAGCGTGTTCATGATTGGCGTGTGTTCTTTTCAGCTGCTGGTTTATCCCAACCTGTTAATGACGGTTCTTGGACCTTCGCCGAAGCAAATAGTGCATACGTGGGTGTTTGGGTTTTAGAGGGGGAGTGTTCATTTGAGCAGATCCCTCAGGGGCAATGGTTGGTCTGTGAGAACAAGCTGACACCGGTCATAATTGAGGTGGCTCGTAAAGTCGATTATCCGGATTTTGGAGCTTTCCGCAGGGCTGCAATGGCTCAAGTTAGCCAAACAAATCGGGGAATAGTGGTTTACCAATCACTTAGCGGAGATGAACTGCGTTTTGATAGCCGCCAGAGACGCCTTCCGAGCATTAATAGTCGGCTCGTTAATCTGGTGCCACAAGCTGTATTTGCGAGCCCTTTTATTCAGTCTGATTGGGACAGCGGGGTCGTGACGATACAATGTGCAGAGGAGAAGCGACTACTAAATTTTAATGAATTATGAAAATTAAAGATACTCGGCGTCGAGCCATCAGCCCCGTGGAACAAATTGAACTGGCGCTTGCAGAGCTTCGTGCTCGGATGAATCGCATTAAACAGCCACTTGATGATTGGGAATTTCGTCAAGGCAAGCACCGTTCACCAGGCAATTATGAGTATTTTGATGACTGGATGCGCTATGAATCGGGCACCCAATGGGGGGGCGAGGATGTGACAGCATGGTTTCGCAGCCAAGTCGTGATTCCGCCTGCAATGGATGGTTGTGAGGTATTGCTCCGAATTGCGCCCGGCGGGGAGGGTATTTTGCGGGTGAACCAAGAGCCTGTTTTTGGATTTGATTACAATCATCGAGAATATACCTTGGCAACTCAGGCGCAAGAGGGCACTGCTTATTCACTGGGTTTAGAGTGCTATTTTCGGGATGCTCCCGACGATGCGATACGCAATGCGGTGGAGTTTTATCACTGTTTTGAGGAAGCAGAGCTCATCGTGCGTGACCGCGACCTAGAAGCGCTGGCGTATGATATCACTACGGCCTTAGATCTGTGTCGGACCCAAGAAGAATCCAATTCTGAACTATCCGAACGCTTGCTACTTTCCTTGCAAAAAGCAGTCGCCTTGCTGGATTTTTATGCTATCGATGCCGCCGATTTCAAACAGGGTGTCGCGGCTGCGCGGCAGTTGTTGGAGACTGAATTGTATGACCACGGGCATGATCGCTCTGCAGGCACACTCGATCTCGTCGGGCATTGTCATATCGATTTGTGCTACATCTGGCCCTATAGGGAAACGGTACGTAAGAATCTGCGAACCACCCTGATCGCGGCTGAGCTGATGCGGGAATTTCCCGATTACATTTTTTCGCAGAGTCAGGCAAAGTTATATGCCGATTGTCAGCAATACTACCCAGACGTCTTTGCGAAGGTAAAAGAACTGGTGGCACAAAAACGCTTGGAGCCGGTTGGGGACATGTGGGTTGAACCTGATGGAAATACGCCCTGCGGAGAGGCCTTTATTCGACAAATTATGTATGGCCGTCAATTCTTCAAACGTGAATTTGGAACGGAGTCATCGGTCTGTTGGATGCCAGATGTCTTTGGAGTGTGTGCAAGCTTGCCCCAGATTTTAGTGCAGAGCGGATATCAACTTTTCTATACGAACAAACAGGCGATCTGGAACGATACCAATGATTTTCCCTATAACACCTTTTGGTGGGAAGGACTGGATGGTTCAAGAATCATGTCCCACATTCCACCGACGCATTTTGTTGGCAAGATGGATGCGCAAAGCTTGCAGCAGCAGTGGAGTGAGCACGGGCAGAAACATCAATCACCAGCGGTCATGTATACCTATGGTTATGGTGACGGTGGCGGTGGTCCGACGAAGGAAATGCTGGAAGCGGCCAAACGATTGAAGCGGATGGATGGAATGCCTGATTTACGCTTGAGTACAGTTGCCGACTTTTGTGATCGGGTGGTTTCTAGATCCAATCATTTGCCGGTTTGGTCGGATGAACTGTATCTAGAAATGCACCGCGGTGCACAAACGACCAAAGGTAACTTGAAACGCCTAAACAGGCAGGCTGAAGCGGCATTACGTAGCGCTGAAGCGCTCTGCTCAGTAGCCGCTTTGGTGGGGGCGGCAAGCGTGCCATCAGAAACCCTTGAGCTCATCTGGAAAATTTTATTGGAATGTCACTTTCATGATGGTGTGACCGGTACGCATTGTACGGAAGCAGGCATACAAACGGAACAAAACTACCAAGAAATTCTACGCCTGGCCGCGTCGATGGATCAGGATGCTAGCCGAGCATTGATGGCCCCCGAGGCGGAACCTGAGGAGTGGACACTGTTTAACTTTTCTGGAACAGCCAAGCAGGGGCATGTGATCTGGGAGTCAGACGATTTTTCAAATTTATGTATTGAGGGCAATGCCATGAAGACTCAGGCATTGGGGGATGGGCGTCTGATGAGCTACGTCGAAAATATTCCGGCCTTCGGGCATCAGGCTGTCGAGCTCGTTCCGGAGCAGTCGTCGAATATCAGCCCCTTTGAGCTAAGTGGAAATAAGATCAAGTCGCCTCATTACGATTTGGAATTTGATGAGGATGGCCATTTGAAGAGCCTTGTAGACCGTGTTGTCGGTCGAGAGCTTATGGCTGCACCGGGGAATCAATTCCAGTTATATGAAGATAAGCCAGGTCGTTATGAAGCTTGGGATATTTCCTCAGACTATCAGCAGCATTCTTTGGACATGGTTCGCTTTATCGGCAGCGAACCAGGGCAGGATGGTGAGCTGATGTGTAGCCGGCTATTTCATTGGGAAATTGGTGAAAAATCGAAAATCACACAGGAAGTCGTTGTCTATGCACACTCGCGTCGTATTGATTTCCAAACGCAGATTGACTGGCAGGAGGAACGTAAGCTACTCCGTGTCGATTTTCCGCTGGCTTTACGCGCACGGCAGGCCACTTATGAAATTCCATTTGGAGCCATACAGCGTGCGGCCTGTCCCAGCAACTCCTACGAGCTGGCCAAATTTGAGGTCCCCTTCCATCGTTGGATGGATTTGAGCGAACATGGCTATGGGCTGGCTGTTTTGAATGATGGCAAATATGGTGGCTGTATTCGCAATGGTGTGGCTTCACTATCTTTATTGAAAGCGCCTCGCTACCCAGATCCGCAAAGTGATATCGGGTGCCACACATTTACGTATGCACTATTGCCACATGTGGGGGATTGGCAATCTGGCGGCGTTTTTCAGGAGGCATTTTTGCTGAATACACCGCTCACATTAAAGCCAGGCAGGGCACAGCAATCGCGTTTAGATTACATCCATGTGTCGGCGGATGGCGTTTCGATTGAGGCTTTCAAAAAAGCCGAAGATGCCTCAGGATGGATACTGCGTTTGGTCGACTATTTTGGGCAACAGCGGCCTGTCCATGTGCAACTGCCGTTTGCTGTCAAATCCGTGCAGAGCTGCACGGTCATGGAAAAGATGGATGCGGGTGTCGTTGAGAAAACTGATCAGGGCTTTGAATTCGTCTGCCGACCGTTTGGCATTCACTCCTTCCACCTGGAACTCGCCGGATCGCTTCTGTCGGGAGCAGTTTGAGACATACAAAAATTATTTTGTAAGCATTTTATTCAGCAAACTATTATGAAAGAAATTATCAAGCAGGATACAGAGGTCAGGGTGCTACTGGTCGGTGGCTTTGGTCATGCGGTCTGTGTGTTTGATGAATGGTTGCAAGAAGCTGCAGCCGTGCGTCTAGTTGGTGCAGTGCAAACATTGCCAGAGGAGTCTTTGGATGGATTTCTGGCGCATCCATGGTGCACGCAGTTCAAGCCGTCGATTTACCATGACATTGAAGAGGCTTTGCGTCTGGAGCAGCCAGATCTTGTCGTTGTGAGTACGCGTCCTGATCTCAATTCGGACTTGATTGAGCTTAGCCTGCGGGCTGGAAGCCATGTCATTGTTGAAAAGCCGATTGCCGTGAACGCGTCTGACTTGCTGCGCTTGCAGCAAGTCGTCAAGGAAACGGGCCGATGGATTCTTCCTATGCTCGGACTGACGGATTCGCTGGCTTTTGTGGCAGCACGTGAATTAATGCAGCAGGGGGCAATTGGTGAGCCGCTCTTAGTGAACGTTCGCAAGTCGTATCAATGGGGAAAGCGAGCTGAGTGGTTTAAGCAGCCCAAGACCTATGGCGGCATTTGGGGCTGGGTGGGTATCAGCGCATTTAGGATCGCAGAGTATGTCACTGGGCGGCATCTGATTCAGATTTTAGCTGCGCAAGAATCCAATGGTGCTCATCCGGAGTATGCGCCCGGTTGTCCGGACGCTTTGACGGGGCTTTTCCTGCTGCAAGGTGCAGTACAGATGACGGCTAGTATTGATCTGCTGCGTCCAGATGGTCAGCCTGATTGGGCGGATGACTGGATCAGAGTTGTGGGTACGCAGGGGAGTTTGGAAGCACTCCCTGGGCATGGAACGATTCGTTTGATTCGTCCGGGGCAGGATGAGGAATTGCGAAGCGTGTCTACAGTCGCACCCCTCTTATACACCCCATTTTTAAAGGCAGTGACTGCTGGAGCCGATTTTTACGACTTAACCCAGCAAGGATTCCAATTAACGGATGCCGCTCTTTCGGCCAGTCGTGCCTCGATTGAGGGCCACTATGGCATGGAGGTGGATCCTGGTCGCTGGAATTTTTCTAATCTTCATGTTTAAGCTATTTTTACGTACAATGAATACAAGTTCATCACATCCTAATCTCAGTTGTTATGTTTATGTATCGCTGTTCTGTATCTTTGCGGCCGTGCTCAATGGCACACAGCGCACAGTCGAACCCGATGCATTGGCTCAGTGGTCTTTTTTCGGCGAGGGTTTCGTTGCCTTGGATGTGCAAGCCCAGCACATTGTCTTGGCTGAAACGCCGGGCTCAAAGGGGGTGATGTTAGTCAGTCCCGAGTCACATTTGGGAGATTGTACTCTATCCTATAAAATTCGTCCACTCACGCCTGAGTCGGTATTGGTTGCTATATTGGCAGCGTCGAACTGTGGTCCGGATGGGGATTTGGATTTTCCCGAAAACTATAATGGCAACATGCGCTATCTGACGACTGATACGGATAATTATTTTTTTGCTTTCCATAATGCAGCGCACAATGCGCAGCCCTTCATTCGTAAATATTCCAAGGAAACGGCCGGTCACGAACAATTGGTGCGCGCGGACGCGAATATGATGACAACCCAGTGGCACGCCGTGGAAGTGGGTAAGCGAGACGGTCGCTTGTGGCTGAAAGTAGATGGTCAGACTATTATTGAGGCCACCGATGCCTCACCCTTAGCTCAAGGGCATTTTATTTTACGTTTACGTGGCACCAAAGACAGTATTGGAGTTTGCTTGATTAAAGACCTGCGTATTGATGGTGTGGACGGATGATGCTCAAATTTTGTGGTGGTGCCTTAATATTTGTTTTCTTTTCCTGTGTATGCCTAGCGATTGCCGCGAATTTTGCAGCTCATAATCGAACCGATGTGAGCCTTTTTATGCGGGAGGCACCGGATCAGGCGCTAACAGAGTGTTTTTCCGAGTCGGGAGATTTATACAGGCAGTTGGGACACCATGGTCCTGCAATTGAAAATCCGTATTATGCCTTGAGGCTTTACTTTAACCACAATGGCGGGATGGATTTGTATTCAAAAAGCCGCACTGGTCTAGAGCTGAAAGCAACGCGTTGGTATCCCACTGCAGCGCAGCAGCGTGCAGGCTTTGGCGGCGACTTCTATCACGTTGGCGATACAGTAGGGCTCGGTGGTATCCGTCTTTGGGATGGTGATGCAGTCAGACGACTGGATCCGGTCACAGCACGTTATGGGCGGGTTGTGAGCGAGGGTTCTTCATCCAGCATGGAGATGCGCTCGGAAGGGGTTCCTTACCGAGGCAAGCGAGTCGACATTATGGTTCGCGTCACCGTTTTTTCCGATCGTCGTGTGGCGCGGGTCGATGTGTTTTCGACCTTGGGTATGCCTGTGCAATTTGTCACAGGCATCAATCAGCGTCATGGCCAACAGTTGATCGCTGGGGACGATTATTTGCTGACCTGGGCTGCAGCCTCTGGAGATGTCGCCAAGGGTGCGATTGAAGTGGGGGCAGCATTGCTATACAATTCCGAAGATTTCGAAGAATCGATTGTTGAGCCCGTACAGGTCTTACGCATCTCTAAGCCCTGTAAGCAGTTGACCTATTGGATTTGCTCCGCGAATTCTATGGAGTCTGAATTGAATACATTGGAATCCTTTAAGAATTTCGTCGAGGCACATTAAGGAGGGCTGGAAGCCCTTCGTGCGCTGGACCATTATGCATCGTCTGGCGTGAAAACTATGGAGGCGTGGCATCTGGTTACAGTGCGGCTGATATTTTGTGCCATAAACGCTAATTTTTTGAAATTGTATTCTTTTATTGGCTTGGCTTCAGCTAGTTGGAATTTTGTGATTCTTATTTTTGCGAATGGTCTCTGTGCCTTTTTTATACAAATAAGAAATCACTGTTGGAGATGAAGCTTGGCACTCAAGTGCTAGAAGCACCAGCTTTAGCAAAATATATTAAAGGGCAGCTCTGAAAACCTACCAAGACCGAGACGAATACAATTTTGATTTTGAACAAGGCGATTCTGTGCACAGGAGGGCTGGAAGCCCTTCGTGCGCAGATCAACGCAGCTCAGAACCAAAAGTGTTTCGTTCTGAAAGACTTGCCGCTTGTTGTGCGCTGGCGGCGTTGCTCTCGCCAAGGCAGGGCTGGAAGCCCAACCGTTGGCGAGAGAGCCTTGCCTGCATCACAGCAAGTCGGTAATCTCGACACATGGGAGCTTTCCAGAGGTGCCCTAAAATCCGAATATTTGCTTGCAAGATAACTTAGCGACTACAGTGCAGCCATGTAATCTCGCGTGATGGAAGGATTACATAGCTGGACTACAGCGCCCTTGCTTTATATTTTTTTGATTGGTCCCGCGTGCGCACTCGTCTCAACTACAGCGTATTATTGAGACCCAAAAAACTGGCTAAACTAGAGGCCCCAGAACTGTGCCCTGGACTGCCAACTACTTGTTATTGGCTTTAATCAGCCATCACTGGTGTTTTTCATCTTTCGGACTTTAAGGGCGCGGAGTTTTGCTGAAAGGATTCTATCAAGCGCTTAGTTTCGTCCCGTTTGGCGCGAGCCTCTGCAAGTTGCTTGCGGGCGCCTGCGACCACTTTTTCAGGTGCACTCTTCATGAATTTTTCATTGCCGAGCTTCTTTTCTCCGATACACACTTGCTGTTCCAATTTGGCTAAATCTTTGGTCAATCGTGCGGATTCTGCCGCCAAGTCCAGACTGCTACTCAAGTCCAAATACAGGGTTGCTAAGGGGGTGACGGTTGCCGGCATGCCGGAGGCGGCTTTGGGGTCCAAAGCTGTGCACGATTTGAAGCCGGCTAGGCGATTGATCAGTGCTTGATTGTGCTCTAATGTTACTTGATCCGGGGCCTCTGCGGTGTAGTACACGACCACATCGCGCTTACTGGCTAGGCGGTATTGCGCTTTTAAGGCGCGACCTTGTGTGATCAGCGTTTGGAGTTGTGCCACCCGTTCGACAGCGCTGGCATCTGGGCGGAGGCTTTGTATGAGTTCTTGCGCTGGGCTCAGTAGCGCTTGATGAATATAGGTTAGGGGCTGAGCGTAGCCAAGTGCTTGCCAGAGTTCTTCTGTGATGTGCGGCATCACTGGGTGCGCCAACTGCAGGAATTGTCGGATAACCAAGTCTTGGATCGCGAGGCAGTTGTCGCGCAGTGCTTCTGAAGCCTGCAGCTTGGCCTTGGAAGCTTCAACATACCAGTCGCAAAAATCGCTCCAGAAAAAAGCGTACAAACGATGAGTGAGCGGGGCGATCTCATAGTCTTGGAAACCGCTTTCCAGCGATTGCGTTAAATCGCACAAGCGTTGTAGAATCCAGTGGTCAGGGTCGTCAAAAAGCGTGCGATCCAGTCTTTGCAGGATGCTGGCGAGGTCACTATTGTCCGACATGGGACCCGACATCTGTCTAAAACGCACGGCATTCCATAGTTTGTTGCAAAAGTTGCGCCCAATTTGGATGCGTTCTTCCGAGAATAAAATGTCAGAGCCTGAGGGCGCGATGTTACAAATTCCAAAGCGTAGGCCGTCTGCCCCAAATTTTTGAATGAGGTCCAGTGGGTCGGGCGAATTACCCAAGGATTTGGACATCTTGCGTCCTTTTTCATCCCGGATTAAGCCGTGAATAAAAATATTTTTAAAGGGCAAGCGCTTGGCAATTTCTGCATCGCTTAAGACTTCCTGATCCTCCCCGTAGAGTTCCAGTGATGCCATAATCATGCGTGCCACCCAGAAGAAAATGATATCGAAACCAGTGACTAAGGTGGTTGTGGGATACCAAAAATCGAGCTCTTTTTGCTGTTCTGGGTTCGGGTGCGGCCAGCCCAGATTGGCCATTGGCCATAAGTAGGAGGAGGCCCAAGTGTCGAGGACGTCGGATTCCTGTTCCCAGTTTTCTGGATCATTGGGGCCCTCAATAGAAACGTGCACATGCTCGGGGTTATCGAAGTCAAGTTCGCTGCGCGCTAAGCCCTTTTTGTACCAGACGGGGATGCGGTGCCCCCACCAGAGTTGACGGCTGATACACCAATCTTGAATGCCGTCTAACCAGTGCAAGTAGGTTTTCTTCCAACGATCTGGATAAAAGCGGATGGCCCCGCTTTCGACCGCTCGTTTGGCGGCGGCCACTTTCGGATATTTTAGGAACCATTGCTCGGAGAGACGGGGCTCGATCGGGACGTGACCACGTTCAGAATAGCCCACATTGTTTTCGTAAGCTTCTCGAGCCACTAGTAGGCCCATGGCTTCCAGCTTTTTGGCGGCCCGTTTGCGTGCTTCGAAGCGCTCGACGCCGGCAAATTCTTCCCCAGCTTGTTCGTTCATGTACCCATCGGCACCAATGACTTCGATCAATTTTAAGTCGTGGCGCTGACCAATCTCAAAGTCATTTTTGTCATGCGCGGGGGTCACTTTTAAGCAGCCAGTTCCAAATTCACGGTCGACATAGCTGTCTCCAATGATGGGGATTTCCTCGCGAGGAAAGGGGCGCCACACTGTTTGACCAATCAGGTGTTGGTAGCGCGTATCTTCTGGGTGGACTGCAACTGCGCTGTCGCCCATCAGCGTCTCTGGACGGGTGGTTGAGATTTCTAAGTGAGTCCGTTCGCCGTCCGGCTCGACCAACTCATAGCGCATTTTGTACAAGATGCCATTTTGCGCCCGCATGGTCACCTCTTCATCTGAGAGGGCCGTTTGGGTGGCGGGGCACCAGTTGACCATTCGTTTGCCACGATAAATGTAGCCACGCTGGTAAAAGCGTACAAAGGCGGTCAGCACTGCTTTTGAGTAGTCCTCATCTAGCGTGAAGCTAGCCCGATCCCAATCGCAGGAAGCTCCAAGCTTTTGCAGCTGTTGTAAAATGACACCGCCCGATGCTTGCTTAAAGTCCCATACTTTTTCTAAAAAAGCTTCACGCCCCAAATCGTGTTTGCTCTGTCCCGTTGACTCAAGCAGCTGCTTTTCGACTTTTGTTTGAGTCGCAATGCCAGCGTGGTCGGTGCCTGGCTGCCACAAAACGGCTTTGCCTTCTTGCCGGGCCCGTCGAACAAAAATATCTTGCAGGGTATTATCTAAAACATGGCCCATGTGGAGACGTCCGGTAACGTTCGGGGGCGGAATCATGATCGCGTACGGTTGACGTTTTGGGTCGGCGACAGCTTTGAAGCAACCTGCGGATAACCATTCGGCATACCAGCGATTTTCAACCGCTTCCGGTTCGTAGGCTTTAGAAATTTCAGACATAATAGATGAAGGTAAAGCTCATCAAGTTGAAGCCCCTGAGCATCCTTTCAAGCCAGAAAGCGTGTAATTATTTTTCGTGCTATCCGATTTAACTAAATGGATAGTGAAAAGAAAATCTTTGTTATTGGCGGCATTACTGGTGGAATTGGCCAAGCGCTGGCGGCTAAGCTGCATCAGTCCGGGCACGTAGTGGTCGGCTTTGCCCGCGATGCGGCTCGATTACAGACCCTCCAAGATCGCTGTGCATATGATCTGCAAGCCTGCGACGCCAGCCAGCCCGCGGCGCTCAAAGCCCTACTGAGTGAGTGGCATGAGCGCTATGGTCGTATTGACGGCTATGTGCATGCAATTGGATCGATTCTGTTAAAACCGGCACATTTGACGAGTCCAGAGGCTTGGATTCAGACGATTGATACCAATTTGAATAGCGCCTTTTATGCGCTGAGTTATTGCACTAAAATTATGAGTCGTCAAGGTGCGGGCAGTTGCCTGTTTTTTAGTACGGCCGCGGCTCAAGTCGGACTGGCTAACCACGAGGCAATTGCGGCCGCCAAGGGCGGTATTGAGGCGATGGTGCGCTCAGCGGCGGCCACCTACAGCAATCGAGGCATTCGGATCAATGCGATTGCCCCCAGCTTGACCGATACCACCATGGCGCAAGCAATTGTGGGCAATCCCCAAAGCCTCAAAATTTCGCAGCAGATGCATCCATTGGGGCGCATCGGACATCCTGCGGAGGTGGCCAGCTTGGCCGAATGGCTCTTGAGTGAGCAGGCGGGCTTTGTGACTGGGCAAACGTATGTGATGGACGGAGGGCTTTCCAGCATTGTTCCTAAACCACGTGCCTGAAGCAAATGCGTTAGGCAATCGATTGCCATGAGCGTATGCTGCCGGGGCAGACTGAGTGGCTACTTGGTCTGTGTAACTTTGTGGGTGGCTTCGGCGCAGCGCATTCCGTCGAGCGCAGCACTGACGATGCCACCGGCAAAGCCGGCTCCTTCACCGCAGGGGTAGAGACCGACCACCTCAGGATGTTGTAATGTGGCAGCATCCCGCGGAATGCGTACGGGCGAACTGGTGCGGGTTTCAAAACCGATTAGATTGCACTCTTCTGTCAAATAGCCTTTCATTTGCCGTCCAAATAATTCCAGGCCTTGAGACAGCCGCTGCACAATCCAATCAGGCAGCAGCTGGTCGATACGTTGACTGCGAATGCCGGGGAAATAGCTCGTTTTGGGGAGGCTGGCAGATGCGCGTTGGGCTAAAAAGTCGGTAACGCGCTGTCCAGGCGCGACCTGACCGCCACCGCCAGCTAATTTGGCGCTGCGTTCGATGGCGGCTTGGAAGGCGATACCCGCGAGCACGCCATGTTCTTTCGAAAAGTGATGGGTGTCCTCGGGTTCAACGCTGACAACCATCCCACTATTGGCAAAAGGGGAGTCTCGCCGCGATAAGCTCATGCCATTGACCACCACCGCATCATTTTCGGTACTGGCTGGTACGATAAAGCCACCAGGGCACATGCAAAATGAATGCACGCCGCGATGGTCGATTTTGGTGGCGAGACGATAGCTAGCTGCCGG
>Ga0213867_1000069_pt1 | contig 44008 bp, 36 predicted proteins | sample PICome_12_FD_160120 | JGI IMG/M metagenome (GOLD analysis project Ga0213867, IMG submission 160120) | Coastal seawater microbial communities near Pivers Island, North Carolina, United States - PICO540 | ecosystem: Environmental > Aquatic > Marine > Coastal | place: USA: North Carolina... | reverse complement strand
TATAGAAACCAATACTTTTTCTTCGACTACTATAGCCATGGAAGACTATCAAATGCAAGATTTGGTAGAAGAATTGAATTTTAAGTCTGCGGAGATTGCAGCTAAGGTAGCCGCCAAGGCCACTAAGAAAAATCCAGATAAACCCATTTACGTAGCCGGTTCTTTGGGACCGACCAATAAAACAGCTTCTATGTCACCCGACGTGAATAATCCTGGGTATAGAGCTATTGATTTTGAAACCCTTAGAAAGGCCTATTATCAGCAGTCAAAGGCACTTATTGAAGGTGGTGCAGACCTTTTGTTGGTCGAAACTGTTTTTGACACCTTGAATGCCAAGGCCGCTTTGTTCGCCATAGATGAATTGCAAGAAGATTTGGGAATGCATATCCCTACAATGCTAAGCGGAACGATTACCGACGCATCAGGTAGAACCTTGTCTGGGCAAACTGCAGAAGCCTTTTTGATTTCGATGCAGCACGCCAATCTGCTCAGTATTGGTTTTAATTGTGCCCTGGGGGCTGATCAATTAACCCCTTACCTCGAATCTATATCATCTCGATCTGATTTTGCTATTTCGGCCCATCCCAACGCAGGCCTTCCCAATGCTTTTGGAGAATACGATCAAACGCCTGAAGAAATGACTTTACATATTGAAGAATACCTTCAAAAAGATCTGATTAACATTGTTGGAGGTTGCTGCGGTACCACACCTGATCACATCGCTTCAATCGCGAGACTAACTTCAACCTATAAGCCCAGAGTATGGAAGAGCGCAGGTTGAAACTAGCAGGTCTTGAACCTTTAATCATTTCGAAGGAATCCAACTTTGTCAATGTGGGTGAACGTACCAATGTTGCTGGATCAAAAAAGTTTCTTCGACTCATTAAAGAAGAAGCCTTTGAAGAAGCCATTGATATTGCAAGAGAACAGGTAGAAGGCGGCGCCCAAATCATCGACATCAATATGGATGATGGCTTAATTGATGGAAAAGAGGCTATGGTTACTTTTTTAAACCTCATTATGGCTGAACCAGAAATTGCAAGGGTTCCCATTATGATTGACTCTTCTAAATGGGAGATCATTGAGGCGGGTTTACGAGTAGTTCAAGGCAAGTGTGTGGTCAATTCCATCAGTCTAAAAGAAGGCGAAGAAATCTTTATCTCCCAAGCCAAGAAAATTAAGAGATACGGGGCTGCTGTAATTGTAATGGCTTTTGATGAGGTAGGGCAAGCCGACAACTACCAAAGACGTATTGAAATTGCTCAACGATGTTATGAGCTGCTGGTTAACAAGGCGCAATTTCCTCCTGAAGACATCATTTTTGATTTGAATATTTTTCCTGTGGGTACAGGAATGCAAGAACATCGAAAAAATGCCATTGATTTTATAGAGGGTGTGCGATGGGTACGTGAAAATTTGCCGCACTGCAGCTGTAGTGGTGGGGTCAGTAATGTGTCGTTTTCTTTTAGAGGAAACAACCGCGTTCGTGAAGCCATGCATTCGGCTTTTTTATACCATGCGATTAAAGCGGGTATGAATATTGGAATTGTCAATCCTTCGCTTTTAGAGGTTTATGATGACATTCCAAAAGAATTATTAGAGCGTGTCGAAGATGTCTTACTCGACCGAAAAGAAGACGCCACCGAGCGTTTATTGGCTTTTGCCGAACAGGTCAAGTCGAGTTCAAGCAAAAAAGAATTAGACCTGTCGTGGCGCAAAACCTCACTTCAAGAGCGCATCACCCATGCACTGATCAAAGGAATTGACACCTATATCATTGAAGATACAGAAGAGGCAAGGCTTTCGAGTACTCTGCCTTTGGAGGTTATCGAAGGACCGCTGATGACGGGTATGAATGTTGTCGGGGATTTATTTGGAGAAGGAAAAATGTTTTTGCCTCAAGTGGTAAAGTCTGCCAGAGTCATGAAAAAAGCCGTGGCCTATCTGCAGCCTTTTATTGAAGAGTACAAAGATGAAGATGCCCGCTCAGCTGGTAAAATCTTAATGGCCACTGTCAAGGGCGATGTTCACGATATTGGTAAAAACATTGTGAGTGTAGTACTTGCGTGTAATAACTACGAAATCATCGATTTGGGTGTGATGGTACCTCCAGAAAAAATCTTAGAAGAAGCTCGAAAAAATGAAGTAGATGCCATTGGATTAAGTGGATTAATTACGCCTTCACTTGATGAGATGGTTTTTGTTGCCAAAGAGATGCAACGTCAAAATTTCAACATTCCATTACTAATTGGTGGGGCTACAACCTCAAAAGCACATACGGCTGTTAAAATAGCCGACCAATACGATAATTGTGTAGTACACGTCACTGACGCATCGAGAGCTGTAACCGTAGTGGGAGATTTACTCAACCAAAAAACAGGAGCAGCTTATCAACGCCAAATCAAAGAAGACTACGCCGAATTCAAGACCAACTTTATCGGTCGTAAAAGGCAAAAGAATTATTTGGCACTGGATCAGGCACGTCAACTAAAATACCGTATCAATTGGAGTGATTTTGTGTCCAATTCCCCCAATTTCTTTGGAGTTCGAGTTATTGATGAGATTCCCATTGAAGATTTGATTCCTTTTATTGATTGGACACCTTTTTTTAGAACCTGGGATTTGCACGGAAAATTTCCGGCCATTTTAAAAGATGAAATTGTCGGAAAAGAGGCTACTGAATTATTCGAAGATGCCCTTAATATGCAGTCAAAACTCATCGCTTCTGAGACGTATTTTGGCCGAGCTGTTTTTGGCATTTTCAAGGCAAATGCAGTCGAAGACGACATTGAGGTTTATACCACAGAGGGCAAAACAAAGCACTTTAGAACCTTAAGGCAACAGTCTGAAAAGGCACCCGGAAAACCTCAAATAGCACTTTCTGATTTTATATGTCCAAAATCAGAACAGAAAGAAGATCACATCGGTTGTTTTTGTGTGACCGCTGGACATCATATCGAAGAGCTGGCAACGTCTTATGAAAAAGACGGGGATGACTATAACGCCATCATGGTTAAGGCTTTGGCAGATCGATGGGCCGAAGCACTTGCAGAGTTTCTTCATCTCAAAGTCAGAAAAGAATATTGGGGATATGCCTCACAAGAAAACTTGAATACTGACGAGCTCATCGCTGAAAAATACAAGGGCATACGTCCAGCTCCAGGATATCCGGCCTGCCCTGATCACCTTGAAAAAGAAACCATTTGGGAACTTTTAGAGGTTGAAAAAAACATTGATGTTCGTCTTACGGAGAGTTTGGCCATGTGGCCAGCCTCATCGGTAAGCGGATATTACTTTGCACATCCCGAAGCGAGATATTTCGGATTAGGACAAATTACTGAAGAACAAGTTGCTAATTTTGCAAAGCGCAAAGGAATTTCCTTGGAGAAAGCAAAAAAATGGTTAGCGCCGAACATGACTGTGAGCTAAATGAAAGTAACAGAACACATAGCACAAGCAGAGCAATGCTTGTTTTCATTTGAAATACTTCCGCCCTTAAAAGGGCAGGATATCAATGCAATCTACCACACCGTTGAAAATTTATTGGAATTTAACCCTCCATTCATCGATGTGACTTACCACAGAGAAGAATACCAATATGTCGAAAAAGCCGGTGGACTCCTAGAAAAAAGAGTGGTTCGAAAACGACCTGGTACCTTGGGCATTTGTGCTGCTCTTCAATCAAAATACGATATCGATATGGTGCCTCACGTTCTTTGTGGTGGATTCACCAAAGAAGACACAGAAAACTTTTTGATCGATTTGGATTTTTTGGGAATCAACAATGTGGTGGCTTTACGTGGAGACGCCGTACCTACTGAGGTGTATTTTAAGCCAGAAAAACAAGGGCACTCTTATGCCAGTGAACTCGTAGCCCAAATAAACGGACTCAATAAAGGTCATTATCTCGATGAAGAATTGAAGCATTCACACACTACAGATTTTTGTATTGGAGTGGGGGGATATCCAGAAAAGCACATGGAGGCGCCAAGCCTTGATAAAGACATCGCTTTTTTAAAACAGAAAGTAGAGGCAGGGGCAGATTATATCATCACCCAGATGTTCTTTGACAATCAAAAGTATTTCGAGTTCGTTAAGCGCTGTAGAGAAGAAGGAATCAACTGCCCCATCATTCCAGGATTAAAACCGATTTCGACCATCAAACAATTGTCATTGCTTCCACACCGATTTCATGTCGACCTTCCTCAAGATTTGATACAAGCTGTAGAAGCCTGTTCTTCAAATGCGCAAGTTAAAGAAGTAGGAGTTGAATGGTGCATTGCACAAAGCCAAGAGCTTATTGAAGCTGGAGTTCCTGTTTTACATTACTATACCATGAGTCGAAGCGAGAACATCCATAAAATTGCAAAAGCCATCTTCTGATGAGAAACCTTCTTATTTTTCTATGTTTCGGTATTTGCTCTAGTCTGTTTGCGCAGGCCAAAGCCGAGACTGTGTTGGAAACTACTACAGCCTGGAACGGAACCTCATACAAAATTCCAGATGACCCCTCTGTTTTGGTACTGAAAATCAAAATCCCTGCAAAGGACACCCTAGCTTGGCACCAACATCCTTATTTCAATGTGGGTTATCTCTTAAAAGGTGAGCTCAAGGTAGAGACGCAAAAAGGAGAGACCCTTCTTATGAAAGCTGGAGAATCTCTAGTTGAATTGAATGAACAATGGCACAGAGGTATCAATGTCGGTGAGGAGGATATCGAAATTGTAGTCTTCTACCTCAAGGATAAAGACACTCCAATAACCATACTGCAATAATTACATCTGTTTTTCGAGTTCTTCGAGACTTATACCTTTTGTTTCAGGCATAATTCTGATTACCCAGAAAAGCTGAACGCACATCACTATCATGAAAAAGGCGAAAATAGGCCATGGATTTTGTCCAAAAATTCCACTTTCTTCGTCTAGAAAAACGGGAGTGATTAGTGTTATTATAGCAGCAAATACCCAATGCGTACTGGCACCCCAAGACTGCCCATAAGACCTGATTTTATTGGGAAATATTTCAGAGATAAAAACCCAGATGACCGCCCCTTGACCCATTGCATGAGAGGCGATAAAGAGCAAGATAAAGCTGATTAAAAATCCAGCAGATAAAGAGGCGTAAAAAGCATAGGCCACCATCCCCAGCGAGACAATATACCCCCATGAACCAATCTTGAGTAATGCTCTTCGCCCTAATCGATCGATTAATCGAACACCTACGTAGGTAAATACGAGATTTACCAATCCTATCGAAATAGAACTAAACAAGGATTCAGAACTGGCTAAACCTGCCTTTTGAAGAATTTCAGGGGCGTAGTACAACACGAAATTGATTCCAGAGAGCTGATTGAAAAAGGCAATAACAAAAGCTAAAAACAAAGGTTTTTTGTAGGTAGAGGAGAACAGCTTAGTCTTTTTATTAGCAGAAAGTTCCTTCTCTTCTTGAATGCCAGCAATAGCTGTATCAACGGCCTGATGATCATAGAGCTTGCCCAAAATAGTTCGCGCCCCTTCAATGTCGTTGTGTTTGCTGATAAGCCAACGAGGAGATTGGGGTAATTTTAGTGCCAAAAGGGTATAGATTATTGCCGGTAAGGCTTCTACCCCTAACATCCATCTCCAATCTTCTCCTCCTTGAAAGCCTTTTAAAAGGTAGTTTGACAGAAATGCGATTAGAATACCAAAAACAATATTGAACTGATACAGCGCTCCGAGTTTACCTCTGTTTTGAGCCGACGTAATTTCAGAAATGTAAATGGGCGCGGCAACTGATGAAATACCGACACCAACACCTCCAATAAAGCGAAATGCAGAGAATAAAATAGGATTAGTAGCCATGGCTGATCCAATGGCTGATAAGGTATAAAGTATACCAATTCCGATCAGGGTATTTTTTCTACCGAAACGATCACAGGGAATTCCTCCAAAAATACTTCCAAGGACGGTTCCCCAAAGGGCCATTGACATGATAAAAAATCCGTGAAACAAAGGAGTGGTGTTCCAAAGTGCTTTAATCGGCAGATTGGCGCCACTTATCACAACAGTGTCAAAGCCGAATAAAAATCCAGCTAAGGCTGCGGTGAGTGCGATATTAAATATTCTGTTCATAGTGGTTAGTGTTGGTGGTCTAGTGTATTTTTAATTTTTTCAAGAATTTGTAATGTAGCACCTTTTTTGGCTTGAATTCGGTCGTAGTTTTTTGCACCTAAATGCGCAGTTGTTTTGGCATCGCTCATCCACTGCTCAATGCTTTTTTCGAGTTCTTTAGCGTTGTTCACGATTTGTACTCCACCATTTTGAACTAAATCGACAACTTCTGGAAAAGCAGTATAATTAGGGCCTATAAGTATAGGTTTTGCGTAAACGGCTGCCTCTAGTGTATTATGGAGGCCCGTTTTAAATCCACCCCCTATAAAGGCGCAGTTTCCATAAAAATATAGGCTGCTGAGTAGACCTATTTCGTCTGCAACAAGCACTCGGGTCTCTTCATTTGCTTTATAGTTTGAAAGGCATTGCACCTTAAAGGCTTCAAAAAGTGCTGTGATGCGATTGATATTTTTAGGGTTTACTTCGTGAGGCGCAATAATGATTTTCAGTTTTGTGCTTGCCAATAAAGCGAGAAGGAGTTCTTCTTCCTCAGGCCAAGAACTACCGACAACCATGGTGAACTCGTCTTGTGCAAAGTTTTGAGCCCATGGTAATTCTTTTCGTTTAGCGGCAATTTCTATCACACGATCATATCGAGTATCTGAACTTTGAACGGCATTTAGGTGCGGCAAAAAGTTCTTAAGTTGCTTTTGAGAGTTTTCGTCTTGGGTAAAAATAGTATCAAAACAACCTATAGCCTTACGCAGCAGATAGCCTTGCGGCTTAAAAAGAATGTGCTTTTGATAAAATCGGGCTGAAATCAGTAGTGCAGGTATTTTTTGTGCTTTAAGTGCGAACATGAAATTCGGCCAAAGCTCGTACTTGACGAAAATAGCCATCGCAAAGTCTTGACTTTTTAGAAATCGCCTGGCATTGCCTTTAGTGTCCAAAGGCAAATAAATTGTTTTATCTGCCAGGGTATTGTTTTTTTTAATTTCATAGCCCGATGGTGAGAAAAAGCTCAATAATATGGCGTAGTCACTAAAATGAGATTTGAGCTCTTCGAGCAGTGGTTGCCCCTGTTCATATTCGCCCAAAGAGGCCACGTGCATCCAAATGACCTTTTTGTCCGGATTCCACTCATCCATGGCTTGAAGTACACCTTTTCTCCCCTTATAAAAAAGTCTCATTTTCTCTGACATGAGACTTGAAAATCCACCAAAAAATTGGACCGTTTCAATGAGGAAATTATAAACGTATGACATCGAGGTGTAAATATTAGACAATATTAAAAATTCAAATCGCGAATTACTACCTTTGAAGTAATTAAATCCGGATGAAAAAGATACAAATGGTTGACCTGGTGAGTCAACTCGAACCCATTAAAAATGAGATTTTATCTTCGTTTGAACAAATACTCGAAGAAGCTTCTTTTATAAATGGTCCGCAGGTGCGCAAATTTCAGGCAGACTTAGAAGCTTATATGGGTGTTAAACACGTGATTCCTTGTGCTAATGGAACTGACGCCCTTCAAATTGCTATGATGGGTCTTGGATTGCAGCCTGGTGATGAGGTAATCACTGCAGATTTTACATTCGCTGCAACTGTTGAGGTTATTGCCTTACTGGGACTCACTCCTGTTTTAGTAGATGTAGACCCAAGAACTTTTGTTATAGACGTCGAAGCAGTTGAAAAAGCAATTACACCAAAAACCAAGGCCATCGTGCCTGTTCATTTATTCGGACAAAGTGCACCCATGGATGAAATCAACGCACTGGCAGAAAAACACAATCTGTATGTCATCGAAGATAATGCCCAAGGAATAGGGACACATTATATCGATGCCAATCATAAAAAACACAAGGCAGGAACTATTGGGGATGTTTCTGCAACCTCATTTTTTCCTTCGAAAAATCTGGGCGCCTACGGAGACGGTGGAGCTTTGATGACCAACAATGATGAATTGGCGCATACCTTGAGAGGGATTGTCAATCACGGAATGTACGAGCGCTACCATCACGATGTAGTAGGTGTGAATTCAAGACTTGATTCACTACAAGCAGCGGTTTTAGCTGCTAAACTTCCTCATTTAGATGGTTATAACGCCAAGAGAAGACAGGCAGCAATTCAGTACAACAGGTATTTTCAAAACAATCCTTACCTCATTACGCCGCTTACGGTAAGTGGTTGTGAAGGAATATGTGAGCAATGTTCGTGTCACGTGTTTCATCAATACACACTTCGCGTCAAAGACGGCAAAAGAGACGGACTTGCAGAACACTTAAAAGCCTTGCAAATTCCTTTTGGTATTTACTATCCTATACCTTTACACCGGCAAAAAGCTTATGTGGATACTAGATACAAGGAAGAAGATTTTAGTGTAACCAATCAATTGGTTGAAGAGGTTATCTCTTTGCCAATGCATTCCGAATTAGAAGACGACCAAATCGAATTCATCGCCAAAACGGTGTTGGATTATGTAAACCAAACCTAAATAACAACAATGAAAATTTTAGTCACAGGGGGACTCGGCTTTATAGGTTCTCACACCGTGGTTGAACTCCTTGAAAAAAATTATGAAGTAGTAATTATTGACGATCTCAGTAATTCAGACGAAAAAGTCTTAGACGGCATCAAACAAATCACTGCCAAAGAGGTTCAGTTCGAAAAAATTGACCTCAAAGACCGAAAGGCCGTTGCTGATTTTTTTGCCCAGCATTCCGACATTCAAGGCGTCATTCATTTTGCGGCATCAAAGGCTGTGGGGGAGAGCGTAGAAAATCCGCTCCTGTATTACGAAAATAACCTCTCGAGTTTAGTGTATGTCTTGAAAGAATTACTTCTTTTAGGGAAGTCCAATTTCATTTTCAGTTCTTCTTGTACGGTTTACGGCGAGGCAGATCAAGTTCCGATTACCGAAGAAGCAGAGATTAAGCCTGCCCTTTCGCCCTATGGAAACACCAAACAAATCGGTGAAGAAATCATCAAGGATTCCTGTAAAGCACATCCGAATCTCAACGCCATATCTTTGAGATATTTCAATCCAATAGGAGCGCACCCTTCGGCTTTAATCGGTGAATTACCCTTGGGTGTCCCGCAAAATCTCGTGCCTTTTATCACCCAAACTGCAGTAGGTTTACGAAGCGAGCTCTCGGTTTTTGGTGACGATTACCCTACCGAAGATGGTACTTGTATTAGAGACTATATCTACGTGGTAGATTTAGCTAAGGCTCATGTTAAGGCTTTAGAGCGTTTAATAAACCTAAAAGCCAGCTCCAATTATGAGGTTTTTAACTTAGGAACAGGTAAAGGTAGTTCGGTGCTAGATGTGATTCGAAGCTTTGAGCGTATTTCTGAACAAAAACTCCCCTATAGAATCGCTTCAAGACGTGAAGGTGACGTAGTTAAAGCTTTCGCGGATACGAAAAAGGCGAATGAAGAACTGCAATGGTCGAGCGAGACTTCCTTAGATGAAGCCTTACTGACCGCTTTGCAATGGGAGAAAAAAATTAAAAAATAAACAACGACTTATGAATATCATTCGAACAATATCGGTGCTTTTTTGTACAGTGCTTTCAGTTTCTTTATGCAGCGCACAGCAAATCTACGTGCATTGCGGATCTCTTTTTGACTCAGCCTCAAAAACTTGGAATACGGAGCAAACTGTGATTATTGAAAACGATAAAATTATAGCTGTTCAATCAGGCTTTGTAAAGGCTGGAAAAAAAGACAGCGTCATCGACCTTACCAAAGCTTATGTGATGCCTGGTTTTATTGATATGCACGTACATATTGAAGGAGAGTCATCACCTTCAAGGCAGGTTGAGCGCTTTGTTTTGAATCCAGAGGATGTAGCACTTAGAGCAACGGTTTACGCCAAGAGAACACTGCAAGCCGGTTTCACAACTGTAAGAGACTTAGGAGGTTCAGGAGCGAATATCGCCCTAAAGAAAGCTATCGAAAGAGGTTACGTTGAGGGTCCTCGAATTTTTACTACTGGACGCGGTATAAGTTCAACAGGCGGACATTTAGACCCTACATCTGGTTACAGTGCCGCCTTGATGGGAAATCCAGGTCCAGAACTCGGTGTTGTGAATTCAGCGGATGAGGCGCGTAAAGCAGTTCGACAGCGCTATAAAAATGGAGCCAATGTCATTAAGATAGCGGCCACTGGAGGCGTTACTTCAACCACAAAGAATGGTAAAAACGCTCAATTCACTGAAGAAGAAATCAGGACTATTGTCGAAACGGCAGCAGACTATGGTATGTTGACTGCAGCCCACGCGCACGGCGACGAGGGGATGCAACGTGCGGTAAGATCAGGTATCAAAACCATTGAACACGGAACCTTGATGAGTGAAAACACCATGGATCTTATGATCGAGAAAAACGCCTATTTAGTACCCACCATTACAGCGGGTAAACAGGTTTCTATCAACGCTGAAATTCCAGGTTATTATCCACCTATGGTGGCTGCCAAAGCGAAAGAAATCGGAGGAGAAAAAGTGCAAGCCACATTCGCAAAGGCTTACAAAAGAGGTGTGCCTATCGCCTTTGGTTCGGATGCTGGAGTGTTCAAACACGGTGAAAATGCAAGAGAGTTTTTCTATATGCATGAAGCCGGAATGCCTGTAAATGAGGCACTACATATCGCAACTGTAGTGAACGCATCACTTCTAGGAGTTGATGATACCTTAGGTCGTATCCAAGCAGGATATAGTGCTGACCTTGTTGCAGTGGCGAAAAACCCCGAAAAAGAGGTCAAAATATTACAATCTCCAATTTTTGTCATGAAAGATGGAAATATTGTCGATTTGGACTAGCACTGAAATAAGCAATTAATGTAAATTTACAGCCTAAACAAGGGTTGAACCCACCATAAATGAACAAATTCTCTTTTTTAAACGCTGCGCATACGTCGTATTTTGAGACGCTCTATCAGGAGTATCTCAATAATCCTGATGCCTTAGAACCCAGTTGGAAAGCTTTTTTTCAAGGATTCGACTTCGGAGCAGAAAGTGTTTTAGAAGATTGGGATATTGAAATCGCCGATCAGGGAACCGTGACCGCATCTAATGGAGTGAACAAAGCTCCTGAATCAATGCAGCGGGAATTTAAGGTGCTCAAACTCATAGACGGCTACCGCACTCGAGGTCACCTTTTTACCAAGACGAACCCTGTGCGAGAGCGACGTACCTACGTACCCAATTTAGATTTATCGAATTTCGGATTGTCTTCCTCAGACCTCGATGAGGTCTTCAACGCTGGAGAAGTTATTGGAATAGGTCCAGCGAAATTGAGTAATATCATTTCTCATTTAGAAAAGATTTATTGTCATTCGATAGGAGTGGAGTACATGTACATTCGAACTCCTGAGCGCATATCTTGGTTTCAAGGCAAACTCAACGAGAACGACAACAGACCCTCATTTTCTGCGGATCAAAAAAAATACCTACTCAAAAAATTAAATCAAGCGGTTTCTTTCGAACGCTTTTTACACACCAAGTATGTGGGCCAAAAGCGATTTTCACTCGAGGGAAATGAATCACTTATACCTGCCCTTGATGCCTTAATCGAAAAAGGAGCTGAAATAGGAGTCAAAGAATTTGTAATGGGGATGGCCCATAGAGGGAGATTAAATGTGCTGACCAATATTTTTGGAAAATCACCCAAACAAATCTTCTCAGAATTTGACGGTAAAGATTACGAAGAAGCCATCTTTGATGGTGATGTAAAGTATCACTTAGGCTGGACTTCTAAAAGAGAGACAGACAATGGTAAGGTGGTCAATCTCAATATTGCGCCTAACCCCTCTCATTTAGAAACCGTCAACGGAATTGTAGAAGGTATTGTTCGAGCGAAACAAGAGCATAATACCTCAGGTGACACCACAGAAATTCTACCAATTTTAATGCATGGTGATGCCGCTTTTTCTGGACAAGGAGTTGTTTATGAGTGCATTCAAATGGCACGTTTAGAAGCTTATAAAACAGGCGGAACAATACATATTGTGGTCAACAACCAAATTGGATTTACGACCAATTACTTAGACGGGCGTTCTTCAACCTATTGTACCGATGTTGCTAAGGTTACCCTCTCTCCAGTATTGCACGTAAACGCTGATGATGTAGAAGCAGTGGTACACGCGACTACTATGGCGCTGGAGTACCGTATGCGCTATCACAGGGATGTTTTTATCGATCTTTTAGGATACCGAAAATACGGACACAACGAAGGAGATGAACCTAAGTTCACACAGCCTGTACTGTACAGTAAAATTGCCAAGCACAAAAACCCAAGAGACCTTTACGCAGATGAACTCATCGCTGAGGGAATCATAGAAGAAGGGGAGGTAAATAGGCTTGAAGAAGAGTACAAAAACATGCTCGAAGAGGATTTGATCGGCAGTCGAAAGATTGAAAAAACGGTTATTACCCCTTTTATGAAAGATGAATGGAAAGGATTTTCGCAGCTCGCGGATCAGTACCAAATGATGAAGCGAATTGACACTACCTATCCCATAGAAAAATTAGATTCTTTAGCAGAAAAAATAACCAAGCTTCCAGCAGATAAAAAGTTTTTGAGAAAAATCGAACGACTTATTGCCGCTCGAAACGAAATGTACTTTGAGCGCAACGCATTAGATTGGGCCATGGGAGAACTATTGGCCTATGGAAGTTTGATCGATGAAGGATACAGCGTTCGAATAGCAGGTCAAGATGTAGAGCGCGGTACCTTTTCACATCGGCATGCAGTGACCAAAACTGAAATGCACGAAGAAGAAGTCGTGCTTTTAAATGAACTTGGAGCGCAACAAAACGGAAAGTTTCAAATATACAACTCCCTCTTGTCAGAGTACGCTGCAATGGCCTTTGACTACGGATATGCCATGGCAAGCCCAAACACGCTCTGTATTTGGGAAGCTCAGTTCGGAGATTTCAGTAATGGAGCACAAATAGTCATTGACCAATACTTGTCTTCAGCCGAAGACAAATGGAAGATGCAAAATGGATTGGTACTCTTTTTACCACACGGATACGAGGGGCAGGGTGCAGAACACTCTTCAGCAAGAATGGAGCGTTACCTTCAACTCTGTGCAAAAGACAATATGTTCGTCGCGGACGTGACCACACCGGCCAATCTTTTTCATTTGCTTAGAAGACAACTCAAAGCTGAATACAGAAAACCTCTAGTGGTATTTACTCCAAAGAGTCTGTTGAGGCATCCAAAAGTAGTTTCTACCAAAGAAGAGCTTGCCAGTGGATCATTTATGCCGGTTATTGATGATGCTACCCAACACAAAGAACGAATCACTACACTCGTGTTGTGCACAGGGAAATTCTACTACGATCTTTTAGAAGAGAAAGAGAACAAGAATAGAAAAGATGTAGCCATAGTGCGTATAGAACAACTCTTTCCGTTGCCTGAGGCTGAAATCAATCAGATTATATCGCGTTATCCAAACGCTCATGATTTGGTGTGGGCACAAGAAGAACCCCGAAATATGGGAGCCTGGGGTCATTTGCTTATGCATTATGACAAGGCGAGAAAGTTTAGAGTTGCCTCGAGAAGATTTTACGGTGCTCCCGCAGCCGGAAGTGCGGTTCGTTCTATGCGAAGACACCAACAGGTCATCGCATATGTCTTTGATAAGACCAGAAACAATAAAGATTTAGATAAAATAACCTATTAGAAATAAAGCATCCATGGTACTAGAAATGAAAGTCCCTTCTCCGGGGGAATCCATAACAGAGGTCGAAATTGCAGAATGGTTAGTTCAAGATGGAGATTATGTTGAAAAAGACCAGGCTATCGCAGAGGTAGATTCGGATAAGGCAACCCTTGAATTGCCCGCAGAGGCCAGTGGAATAATTATCCTAAAAGCTGAAGAAGGAGATGCTGTTGCTGTCGGTCAAGTGGTATGTCATATCGATACGAGTGCCGCTGCACCGAGTGGAGCAAGTGCTAAAAAAGATGCACCAGCATCCGTCAAAAAAGAAGAACCCAAGGCTGAAGTGAAAGCAGCAGCCCCACCTGTGGAGAACTACGCTACAGGAACCCCATCCCCAGCAGCTAAAAAAATGCTTGACGAAAAAGGCATCGATGCCTCTCAAGTCCAAGGTAGTGGTAGGGACGGTCGAATTACAAAAGCCGATGTTTTAGAGGCAAATGTTTCCATGGGTAATACTCCTGAGAGTGCAAACCGAGGTCACTCGAGAACCAAATTATCCATGTTGAGAAGAAAGGTGGCAGAGCGCTTAGTTTCGGCTAAAAACGAAACAGCCATGTTAACCACTTTTAATGAGGTCGATATGTCTGCCATTTTTGAACTCAGAAAGGCACATAAAGAAACATTTAAAGAAAAGCATGGAGTATCACTTGGCTTCATGTCATTCTTTACCTTGGCTTGTATTCGGGCCTTAAAGTTATTTCCAGCCGTGAATTCTATGATCGACGGAAAAGAAATGATCACCTATGATTTTTGCGATATAAGCATTGCGGTTTCTGGACCAAAAGGTCTGATGGTTCCCGTAATTCGAAATGCTGAAGAATTGACATTTAAAGGAGTAGAATCTGAAGTTAAGAGATTAGCCATTAGGGCTAGAGATGGACAGATAACTGTTGATGAAATGACTGGAGGAACATTCACCATTTCTAATGGAGGGGTCTTCGGTTCTATGCTTTCGACTCCAATTATTAATCCTCCCCAATCGGCTATTTTGGGAATGCATAATATCGTAGAGCGTCCTGTAGTCAAAAATGGTGAGATTGCCATAGCACCTGTGATGTATTTGGCTTTGTCTTACGATCATAGAATTATTGACGGTAAAGAATCTGTCGGCTTTTTAGTCGCCATAAAAGAGGCACTCGAAAATCCAGTAGAACACTTAATGTCAAACGACGTCAAAAAGGCGCTTGAACTGTAAATGGGTATTGTCGACACTCATATTCATCTCTACGGTGAAGCTTTTGATGATGATCGATTAGACCTAATTGAAAAGGCTAAAGCAGAAGGGGTAAGTCATTTTTTTCTGCCCGCCATTGACTCGACCTACACAGATCGAATGAAAGCTTTGCAAAAAGCGTATCCCCAAGAGGTTTTTTTGATGAGTGGCCTACATCCTACACATGTAAACGAAAACTATAAGTCTGAATTAGACCACGTTTATAAAGAACTTACTCAATCATCAGAAGATTACGTTGCAGTTGGCGAAATCGGGATTGATCTCTACTGGGATAAAACCTTTGTCAAAGAGCAAACATTGAGTTTTGAAACCCAAATCAATTGGGCTTTATCATTTGACCTGCCTATTGTGATTCATTGCAGAGCAGCATTTGATGAAATATTTGAGGTTTTGGAATCGTACAGATCAAAACCCATGTACGGTATTTTTCATTGTTTTTCAGGTTCATTGGCGCAGGCTAAAAAAGCTATTGACTTGGGATTTAAATTAGGCATCGGAGGTGTGGTAACCTTTAAAAACGGCAAAATCGATCAGTTCTTGAATCAACTCGATTTGGGATCTTTAGTGCTCGAAACAGATGCTCCTTATTTGGCACCAAGTCCATATAGGGGTAAGCGCAACATTCCTTCTTATATCAACTTGGTTGCAGACAAAGTTGCAGAACTCTACAATATTCCTCGAGAAGAGGTCATCGAAAAAACAGCGGCAACCGCTTTAGCCCTATTCAGAAAATCGAATTGAATGTTATGTCGAAGGTGCTGATCATTTACACGGGTGGAACTATTGGTATGAAAAAGGACTACGACAGTGGTTCTTTGGTGCCGTTTGACTTTGCGCATTTAATTGAACACATTCCCGAACTATCTCATTTAGACTGCGAACTCAAAGTCATTACCCTAAGCCTTATAAAAGATTCATCTGATATCGGCCTTAATGAGTGGTTGGAAATGTCAAAAATTATAGAGACGAATTACACTCAATTTGATGGATTTGTGGTTTTACACGGCAGTGATACCATGAGTTATTCTTCATCGGCCATGTCGTTTTTGTTGCAGCAGCTCGACAAACCAGTTATTTTCACAGGTTCACAGCTTCCCATTGGTGATTTGAGAACCGATGCTAAAGAAAATTTAATTTCTGCCATACAATTGGCACTATTGCAAAAAGATGGAGTTCCGGTGATTCAAGAAGTGGGTTTGTATTTTGAATACAAGCTTTACCGCGCCAACAGAACGACAAAAATAAATAGAGAACATTTCAAGGCTTTTGAGTCGCCTAATTATCCTGTTTTAGTCGATTCAGGTCTTCATATGAAAATTAATCATCAATCGCTTTGGAGAAAAAAGGAAGAAAATTCTCATTTTTCTGCGACACAACGTATGTGTGATGAGGTGGTATTGTGCAAATTATTTCCTGGATTTAACCCTAATTATTTTGAAAGTTATTTGGGAGCTTACCAGCCCAAGGTTTTGATATTAGAAACTTTCGGTTCAGGAAACGCACCACGGGATAAGCATTTCTTAGATCAAATCGCCTCCTTAATTCAATCGGGTATACACATCGTAAACGTAACCCAATGTATCGGTGGTGGAGTCATGATGGGATATTATGAGAACAGCTTGTATTTGAAAGACTTAGGAGTAATTTCAGGTAAAGACATCACTACTGAATCAGCGATAACCAAGTCGATGTTTCTGCTCGCTGAAAACCTCAATAGAGATGATTTTGAAAGGGCTTTTCATCAATCTCTATGCGGAGAAATAAGCGAATAAATAAGCTTTTGGTTTTATAAAAATCTTTTTTTTCGTTTCTTGCTCAGCCAATTCAGAGAAGGAAAATAGAGTCGGATAAATTCAAATCCTCTTATTTGTGTGGTAAAACAAAGAATTCTCTTGATTGTGATTTAATAATTTTTATATCTTTAAACCGTTAACTAACAAATTTTAAGTCTAAAAAAAATGAAAAAAATATCATTAGGTCTGGCTACTGCTGGAATGTTTGTTTTAGGTACCGCTTCTTCAGCGGCAATGTTTCAAGAGGAAGCTCAAGCAGCTAAAGGGTTCTCTCAAGTTTTGAAAGAACAATTTATTCAAGGTGGACCTGCGTTCATGGGAATTGTATTGTTGTGTCTAATCTTAGGATTGGCTGTAGCTATCGAAAGAATCATTTATTTGAATATGGCTACTACAAACACGGCTAAACTGAGAACAGAAGTTGAAGAGGCTTTAGCTTCAGGCGGTGTAGAAGCAGCCAAAGAATTATGTAGAAACACAAAAGGTCCTGTTGCTTCAATTTTCTATCAAGGTCTTGATAGAGCAAGTGAAGGAGTAGAGTCTGCTGAAAAAGCTGTTGTAGCTTATGGTGGAGTTCAAATGGGTCAATTGGAGAAAAACGTTTCTTGGTTATCTCTATTTATCGCTATCGCACCGATGCTTGGATTCATGGGTACGGTAATTGGTATGATTCAGGCCTTCCAAAAAATTGCAGCTGTTGGTAACTTAAGTGCTTCGCTTATCGCAGGAGATATTCAGGTAGCCTTATTGACAACAGTATTTGGATTAATTACTGCAATTATTCTTCAAATTTTCTACAACTACATCATTGCAAAAATTGATGGTATTGTAAACGACATGGAAGATTCATCAATCTCGTTGATCGACATGTTAACAGCACAGAGCAAGTAATCTGAATTTGAAGAACTAAAAAGAAATTAATTATGCACAGAATAGTTAAAATAGCACTTGTTGCTTTAGGTGTGCTTTCAGCAGGTCTATGGTATATGTTACCGGGATCTGAGGTGCCACCATCAGAAGCAATTCAAAGTGGAGCAATGAGCGGAATGTTCAGTGTGATGTGGTTGTTATTAGCCATAGCCACAGTATCATCATTGATTTTTGGTGTCTCTAAAATGCTTACAGCGCCAGGAGGTATGATGAAAGTTGTTAAAACTCTTGTAGCTGCACTCGTACTTACCGGAATCGGATACGGATTGGCTTCTGGAGAACAAGAAGTTGTTGATGCAGTTAGTTCCGAGAGAGGACTAGAAACTACAATAGGAACAGTGAAGACCATCGGAACATTATTAAATGTTTTCTTTGGTATGGTTGTGATTGCAATCGTATTGATGATTGTTCCTGGAGTTAAAAAAGTATTAGGACGTTAAATCTTTAAATTATGCCTAGAAGAAAAGGAGCACCAGAGGTGAATGCAGGTTCTATGGCCGACATCGCGTTTTTGTTATTGATATTTTTCTTAGTAACAACAACGATTGAAACAGATGCGGGTCTAGATCGTATGCTACCTCCAATCGAACCGCCAGATACTGATGTTGTGATCAAGCAGAAGAACATCTTTACGGTGAATATCAACAAGAATGGTCAATTACTCGTCGAAGAACAGTTGATGAGTCTTGAGGATTTAAAAGAAGCTGCAATGGACTTTTTAGATAATGGAGGAGCACCTTCAGGAAGCCCAGAGTATTGTAACTATTGCAAAGGGTCGAGAGACGCTTCTTCTTCAGATAACCCTCAAAAGGCGATTATTTCACTGAAAAACGATAGAGAAACCAAGTATTCGACTTATATCACAGTTCAAAATGAATTGGTAGGCGCATACAATGAGCTTCGTAACAGAGAGGCTCAGCGCTTGTACAGAAGAGATTTTACTGAGATGGAAGCTGAGTATTTAAATCCTGAAACGCCCTCTTCAGTGAGAGACGAACTCAAGGATAAGGTTAAAGCTGTACAGGAATTGTTTCCACAGAAACTTTCTGAGGCAGAAACAAGTAGTAACTAAATTAAAGAAAAGACATGGCAAAATTTGCAAAGAAAAAAGAGGGTGATTTACCAGCTGTTTCCACAGCTTCGTTACCTGATATCGTTTTCATGTTGTTATTTTTCTTTATGACAGTAACAACGATGAAAGACAGCTCTTTACTAGTAGAGAATCAGTTGCCAAATGCAAACCAGATTAAAAAACTAGAAAAGAAAGATCGTATAATTTATATTTATGTAGGTAAGCCCACGAGAGAATACGTTAGCGTGTTTGGTGAAGAACCAAAGATTCAATTGAACGATAAATTCGCAAACGTAGATGAAGTTGGATCATATATTCTCGCAGAGCGTGCTAAAAAGCCGCAAGAATTACAAAATGTTCTTACCACAGCCTTAAAGGTTGATCGCGGTGCGAACATGGGATTAATTATGGATATAAAACAAGAATTGAGAAAAGTAAATGCCTTAAAAGTGAATTATACCACTTATGAGGGAGATGCTTTTAACAATTTAAAGTAATAAGTTTTAGACTTGAACAAACGCCCCTGCAAGGGGCGTTTTTTTTTATCAAATGAGTAGCATACGACTTTTTATCGTTCTTGGAGTCTTTGGAGTGTTATCCATTAAAGCACAATCGCCAACAACAGATTCCACAGCTTTAGATTCTCTTTATTTAGAGGATCAATTCTATTTGGCAACTCAAATAGGCGTTATCACTGCTCAATCTACTCCTGTAATTAATCAAAATCTATCCTACGGTTTTCGAGCCGGCTTTATCAAAGATATCCCCTTGAACTCTAAAAGAACTTTTGGAGTTGGATGGGGTATAGGTGTATTTACCAACGCGCTTTACACCAATTTAGTGGCTTCTCAAAGCGCTAATAATATGATTGCTTACACTACAGACGATTTGGCCTTTAAACGGTCTAAAATTGGCTCATTTGGGCTTGAAGTACCTTTTGAATTGAGATTTAGAAACTCTACGCCTTCTTCTTATCGCTTCTGGCGGTTTTATCCGGGAATACTACTGCGCTATAGCCCGTATTCTTTTTCAAAGGTCGTCAGAGCTTCGGAACAAGAGCGTTTTTTGAATGGTGACCTCAATAGCTTTATAGTAAGTGGAGGATTGAGTTTAGGTTTTAACACCTTTAATTTGAGTTTGTACTACGATTTGAACGGTATTTTTAAAGAAGGCACTGTGTTAAACGCAGAACCCTTAAAAGGAAAGAGAATCGAGATTGGCCTCGTCTTTTATATTCTATAATTTTTTTCGAAGTCGAGCCACTGGGTAGCCGAGTTGTTCGCGGTATTTAGCAACTGTTCTTCTGGCGATGGGATAACCTTTTTCTTTGAGTTTACCTGCTAAAACCTCGTCGGTTAGCGGTTTCTTTTTACTTTCATTGCTTATGACTTCGCTGAGAATACTCTTGATCTCTTTGGTAGAGATTTCTTCTCCTGACTCATTGGTCATCGATTCAGAGAAAAATGCTTTAATGAGTTTAGTGCCGTAAGGCGTGTCTACGTATTTGCTGTTGGCAACCCTTGAAACAGTAGATACGTCCATGCCGATTTCTTCGGCTATATCTCTTAAGATCATAGGGCGTAAATCACTTTCATCCCCTGATAAAAAATATTCCTCTTGATAATGCATTATCGCGTTCATGGTTACAAATAGGGTCTGATAACGCTGTTTAATAGCATCTATAAACCATTTGGCCGCGTCGAGTTTTTGTTTGATAAAAAGAACAGTATCTCGCTGTTTCTTGTCATTGCTTTTACTTTCCTTAAAACTTTGCAGCATTTCGCTGTAGTTTCGGCTGACGTGCAAATCTGGAATATTGCGATTGTTTAATTGAAGTTGTAAATCGCCGTCAATTATGCGAATGCTAAAATCAGGGATGATTTGCTCAACCACCTTTGAGCTTGAACCAAAAGAACTTCCGGGTTTAGGGTTCAGCTTTTCAATTTCTGCAACGACGTCTTTTAATTCTTCTTCACTGATCTTTAATCTTGCAATAATTTTTTGATAGTGTTTTTTAGTGAACTGATCAAAGTGCTCTTCGATGAGCGTTATGGCGTTTGCAACTTCAGTGGTCTGCTCTTTTCTCTTGAGTTGAAGGAGTAAACATTCTTCGAGATTTCGGGCTCCAATACCAGCGGGATCAAAGGTTTGAATGAGATCGAGTACATTTTGAATGTCTTCGTTTTCTGCAAAAATATTTCGGGTAAAAGCGAGATCGTCAATGATGTCGTCAATTTCGCGTCTGATGTATCCCGTCTCGTCTATGCTGCCAATGAGATATTCGGCTATTTCCCAGTATTTATCCTCAAGGGTAAAGGTGTTTAATTGCTGCAAGAGTTGTTGGTGAAAGGATATACCTGCGGCATAGGGTATATGCTTGTCTTCATCAGAATTCGCATAATTATTGCTGCTTAATCGATAGTTGGGAATTTCGTCATCACTGAGATAAGAGTCGATATCGATGTCTGAAGTATCTATGACTTGATTGTCCTGATCGAACTCGTCAGATGAACCGTATTCATCGTGCTCAGCAGCCTCTTTGCCTGTTTCTAAGGCCGGGTTTTCTTCAATTTCTTGTTTAATTCTGTTTTCAAAGGCTAAGGTGGGCAGTTGAATCAATTTCATCAATTGAATCTGCTGTGGCGATAGCTTTTGAGATAGTTTTAATTGAAGATTTTGTTTGAGCATAGATTAGAATGAAGCATTTTGTGGTGTTCTCGGATAAGGAATAACATCACGGATGTTCCCCATTCCTGTAACAAACAATACCAGGCGTTCGAAACCGAGACCAAATCCGCTGTGTACTGCAGTACCGAATTTTCTCAAATCGAGATACCACCAGAGTTCATCTTCTTCTATTCCGAGTTGTTTCATTTTCTCAACCAAGACATCATGGCGTTCCTCACGCTGAGACCCTCCAACTATTTCACCTATTCCAGGAAAGAGAATGTCCATGGCGCGTACGGTCTTTTCATCTTCATTGAGACGCATGTAAAAGGCCTTGATATTGGCGGGATAATCAAACAAAACTACAGGACATTTAAAGTGTTTTTCTACCAAATATCTCTCGTGTTCGCTTTGCAGGTCCACACCCCATTCATTGACAGGGAATTTGAATTTCTTCTTTTTATTGGGCTTGCTATTTTTTAAAATATCAATGGCTTCGGTATAACTAACGCGCTTAAATTCATTCGAGATCACGAAGTTTAAGCGTTCCATAAGAGACATATCACTGCGCTCTATTTGTGGCTTTTGTTTTTCCTCGTCGGCCATTCGCTTATCAAGGAAGTTCAAATCTTCTTTACAGTGCTCGAGAACATATGAAATGGTGTATTTGATAAAGTCCTCAGCCAAATCCATATTGTCTTCGAGATCGTAAAAAGCCATTTCAGGTTCGATCATCCAAAATTCTGCAAGGTGTCTAGAGGTGTTCGAGTTTTCTGCTCTAAATGTAGGTCCAAAGGTGTATACTTTTCCAAGACCCATAGCGAAGGTCTCAGCTTCTAGTTGTCCGGAAACAGTGAGGTTTGTCTCTTTGCCGAAAAAGTCTTCTTTATAATTTATTTCGCCTTCTTCGTTTAGTGGGGGATTCTTTTTGTCTAAAGTACTCACGTTAAAAGTTTCTCCTGCGCCTTCGGCATCACTTGCGGTGATAATTGGCGTGTTCATATAGTAGAAACCTTCCTTTTGAAAGTAATCGTGGACCGCAAAAGCCAAAGCAGAACGAACGCGCATAATAGCAGCGAAAGTGTTGGTTCTCACCCGCAGATGCGCCTTTTCTCTCAAAAATTCAAGGCTGTGTTTCTTGGGTTGAATGGGATAGGTTTCTGCATCAGCCTCTCCTAAAATCGTTATTTCTTCTACTTGAAGTTCGACAGATTGTCCCTTACCTTGACTCTCAACTAGAGGGCCTTTCACATGAATGGCCGCTCCCGTAGTAATCTTTTTAATCAAAGACTCCTCAAGACTTTCAAAGTCGATGACGCATTGAAGATTCTGTAATGTTGAACCGTCGTTCAAGGCGATGAACCGATTGCTTCTAAAAGTTTTTACCCAACCGTTAAGTTCGGTAGTTTCGTCTAATTTATGATTCGAAAGAAGTTCTTTTATTGTTTGATGTCTCATCCCACTAGGTTTTCACCGCAAAGATAAGTTTTTAAAGGAAAATTTTAAGATTTGCTTTCCTTGGGAAGAATATCGATTTGTGGTTCTTTTAAAACCTTTTTATTGGCAATACTTCGCTCGAGTGTAAGCAGTAAAGAGGGCAATAAAATCAGATTAGACAGCATAGCGAATAACAAGGTCAATGAGACTAAACCGCCTAAGGCTTTAGTTCCTCCATAGCTGGAGATTATAAATACTGAAAAGCCGAAAAACAAAACCACAGAGGTATAAAACATGCTTACTCCAGTTTCGGTCAAGGCATTGTAAACAGATTTTTTGATCGACCATCTTGAGGCGATGAGTTCTTGTCGGTACTTGGCTAAAAAGTGAATGGTGTCGTCTACAGAAATTCCAAAGGCAATACTAAATATGAGTATAGTAGAAGGCTTAATAGGAATGCCTAAAAACCCCATGAGCCCACCTGTAATGATTAAGGGAAGAAGATTGGGCACAAGTGAAATTAAAATCATCTTAGCCGATCTAAATAAATAAGCCATAAACAAGGAGATAAGTAGTATGGCCAAACCAAGTGACAGCAATAAGTTTTGAACCAAATACTTGGTTCCTTTTAAGAATAATAGTGCTTTTCCTGTGAGGTAAACATCAAATCGGTTCTCTGGAAATATGTCGTCAATTTGCGTTTTTAGATTACTTTGAATTTGCTCCATTTCATCCGTTTTAACGTCTTTCATGTATACGGTAACTCTAGCGGTTTGACCTGTAGAATCGACGTAGTTTTGAATGATGTCTTCATCAGTACCTTCATCAAGGGCATCTAAAATGAAGTTGCGTTCTTGATTGCTGGGCAAGTCGTAATATTTAGGAAGTCCTTTGTAATACGCCTGTTTGAGGTACTTCACCAAATTAACTACCGAAAAAGGTGGTGAAAGACTTTCTTGTGTGATAAGACTATCCCCCAAGCGATTAATTCTTCTAAGATTGGCATTTCTCAATACCCCTTTTTCAGACTTTGTATCTACAACAATTTCCAGGGGTAATATGCCATTGAAGTTGTCCTCAAAAAACATGATGTCTTCATAGAATTCAGTTTTCTTAGGAAGATCTTCAATTCTACTCCCGGTGATTTTGATTTGAAAAATACCAACAATGCTAAAAATCAAAACAATAATAGTGACGACATAAACCCATTTTTTATGCTCTTTTACGGTTTTTTTCATGGCTTCAATCAATTTGTAAATCCAGGGTTGATTGAGATGTTCTAAGTGTTGCTTGTTAGGCACACGCATATAACTGTAAATAATGGGGATAATAAGCAAGGAAAGAATAAAAATCCCTATGATATTGGAGGCAGCAACAACTCCAAATTCGACCAAGAGCCTACTGTCTAATATGATAAATGTCGCAAATCCCAGCGCTGTAGTCATATTAGTCATCAAGGTGGCATTACCTATTTTCTCAATAACTCTTATGAGGGATAAGGCCTGAATTCCGTGTTTTTTAATCTCTTGCTGGTATTTGTTGATCAGGAAAATACAATTCGGAATACCAATGACGATAATCAGTGGAGGGATGAGTGCCGTTAATACCGTAATCTCATATTGCAAAAGGGCCAGCGTTCCGAATGACCATAAAACACCTATCAAAACTACCAACATCGAAATAAAGGTTGCGCGATAACTTCTAAAAAACAAAAAGAAAATTAATGCGGTAATAAGTAGGGCTGCAATCACAAAAATGATCATTTCTGTTTTGAGCTGTTCCGCATTCATCGTTCTGATGTATGGCATTCCAGAGATTTTTGCGTCAATGCCAGAAATCTCCTCGAACTCATTTACGATTGGAATAAAATCATTGACAATAAAGGTGTTTCGAACGGCAGTGTCGACTAAATCTGCATCCATATAAGCTACAGTGCGTACAGCGTTGGATTCTTTATTGTAGATTAAGTTGTTGTAAAAGGGGAGACTGTCAGTTAGTTTGAGCAGTACATTCTCTGGGTAAGCTTCAGATTCTTTTGAAATCTCAAGCGAAGTGCTAACAATTTTATTGTCTTCGTTTCTAAAGAGAAGTTGTAGATTTTCGAGTGAAATAATTTGAGTGATTTCAGGAGAGGCCTGAAGTTTTTTATTCATTCGATTCCACGCCTTTAGAACCTCGGGCTCCTTGAGTTTGTCCAACTCAAGACCTATGACAATGGCGTTGTCTTCCTGTCCAAATTGTTCGAGAAACTGATTGTACCTAATGATATCAGGGTGATCGTTAGGAAGAACAGATACCTCTGAATTTGAAAATTGAATTTTTGAAAACTGTGAAGCAAAAAATCCAGTGAGAAGAACAATTAAACTCAACCACAATATTCTGTTGCGAAGTATTAATCTAGCGACACCTGCCCAAAAGCCATTAAAAATATCTAGCAACATTTACCGTGATTCACTTGTAGTTACACTTTCATGATTTCACTTTCCTTGGATTGAAAAGCCTGTTCAACTTTTTTAGTGTAACGATCGGTTAATTCTTGGACATCAGTTTCATTGTTTTTTAAAACATCTTCTGAAATGTCTAGTTTTTTCAACTCCTTATTTGCTTCTTGGCGAGCTGAGCGAATCCCTACTTTGGCGTCCTCAGATTCAGATTTGGCTTGTTTGACAAGCTGAATTCGCCTTTCTTCAGTAAGTGGTGGAACACTGATGATCAGTTGTTCTCCATTGTTCATAGGATTGAATCCTAAATTTGCATTCTGAATGGCTTTTTCAATCTCAGGTAGTAAATCTTTTTCCCATGCCTGAACTGTAATTGTGCGCGCATCTGGCGTATTGATATTCGAAACTTGAGATAAAGGAGTTTGACTTCCGTAGTATTCTACCATTACTGAAGAAAGCATTACAGGGCTTGCTTTACCTGCTCTAATCTTTAAAAAAGCCTTCTCTAGGTGGTTGATGGCTTTATCCATGCTTTCTTTTGCACTGTCTAAAATGAATTCTAATTCTTCTTCCATAAGACTATATCATTTTAATTTGTTCTCTTACACGTTAACTGTGGTTCCAATAGGTTCACCGGAGACAACTTTAAACAGGTTGTTTTTGGTGTTCATGTCAAAGACAACTATCGGTAAATTATTTTCTTGACTCAAGGTAAAGGCCGTAGTATCCATCACTTTTAAGCCTTTAGAGAGCACGTCTTCAAAAGTAATGTTGTTGTATTTTTTGGCGTGCTCATCTTTTTCTGGATCAGCATTGTAAATTCCATCGACGCGAGTACCTTTTAAAATGACATCTGCATCAATTTCAATGGCTCTTAGCACCGCTGCTGAATCAGTGGTGAAATAGGGATTTCCAGTTCCAGCTCCAAAAATGACCACTCGACCCTTTTCAAGATGACGAATGGCTCTTCGACGAATAAAGGGTTCAGCAACTTCATCGATTTTGATAGCAGTTTGAACTCTTGTACTTACGCCTTCGTTTTCTAAAGCACTTTGCAGGGCTAATGCATTGATCACCGTAGCGAGCATACCCATATGATCGCCTTGAACTCGGTCCATTCCTTGTCCTGCGGCTGCCAATCCTCTAAAGATGTTTCCACCGCCAATTACAATGGCAATTTCTACGTTTTCTTCTTGAACTTTTTTAATCTCTAGCGCATATTCCTTCAAACGAGAGGAATCTATGCCGTAATTCTGTTGCCCCATTAGGGCTTCACCGCTTAATTTTAGTAGTATTCTCTTGTATTGCATGTCGGAAAGCTAACGTGGCAAAAATAATGAAAAAAGCCATCTGTTAAGATGGCTTTTAAAACTATTCTCAATCTTAAAGATTAACCTAATGCTACTCTTTTAAAATCTACAACTGTTAATTCAGCGTCTATTGATTTTACGTAATTAGCAACACTTACTTTAGAATCTTTAATATAATCCTGGTTGACTAGCGTGTTGTCTTTAAAGAAACGTTTGATCTTACCTTTAGCGATATTGTCTAGCATGGCCTCAGGCTTTCCTTCAGCACGCAATTGATCTTTGGCTATCTCGATTTCTTTGTCAATTGTCGATTGGTCTACACCGTCTTCGTTAAGTGCTATAGGGTTCATGGCAGCCGCTTGCATCGCAACGTTTTTTGCACACTCTTGCGCGCCTTCAACATTTTTAGACAAACCTACCAAGGTAGCTATTTTATTACCTGCGTGTATGTATGAACCTACGAAAGCAGATTCAACACGAGCAAAACCACCGATCTCAATTTTTTCACCTATAACTCCTGTTTGCTCTACAAGTTTATCTTGAACACTCATGCCGTCAATAGAAGCACTTAATAATTCCTCTTTTGAACCACAATTAAGAGCGAGCTCAGCCATGGCGTTTGCAAGAGCCACAAAAGACTCATTTTTAGCAACAAAGTCAGTTTCGCAGTTAAGCGAGATGATTACCCCAGCATTGGCGTCAGCATTCACTTTAGCAATAGCGGCACCTTCAGAAGAATCACGGTCAGCTCTTTTTGCGGCTACTTTCTGTCCTTTTTTACGGAGGATTTCAATTGCTTTGTCAAAGTCTCCTTCAGATTCAACCAAAGCTTTTTTACAATCCATCATTCCGGCTCCAGTTGTTTTTCTTAGCTGATTTACTTCAGCAGCTGTAATCTTTGCCATATTCTATTTAATTGTTTGTGATTGATTTATTCTTTTGAACTTTCTTCAGCAGCAGCTTCCTCACTACTTTCCTCAGCAGCAGGCTCTTCAGCAGTAGCTTCTGTACTTTCTTGAGCCTCTTCAGCCGCTGGTTCAGCTTTTACTTCTTCTGCCTGAGCAGCTTCAGCTTTTACTTCTTCTTTTACTTCAACTTCAGCTGTTGCCTCTTCTTGTGCTCCCTCTTTCTTGTCTTGCTTTTCAGATTTACGTTCTGCAAGTCCTTCTGCGATAGCGTTTGTCACCTCAGTTAAAATTGCATTGATCGATTTACCGGCATCATCATTGGCTGGAATAACAAAATCAATTGGATTTGGATCACAATTGGTATCTACCATTGCAAAGATTGGAATGTTCAAGCGTTGAGCTTCTTTAACAGCAATGTGCTCTCTCATGGTGTCTACAATAAATAGTGCTCCAGGGAGTCTTGTCATATCTGCAATTGAACCAAGGTTCTTTTCGAGTTTGGTTCTAAGTCGGTCAACTTGAAGTCTTTCTTTTTTCGAAAGGGTATTAAATGTCCCATCTTTCTTCATTCGATCGATAGCAGACATTTTCTTAATCGCTTTTCTAATGGTTACGAAGTTTGTCAACATACCACCTGGCCATCTTTCAGTGATGTAAGGCATATTGATGTTCGAAACTTTTTCAGCAACGATATCTTTTGCTTGTTTTTTAGTAGCTACAAATAAGATTTTTCTCCCTGACGCAGCAATTTTCTTCAATGCTTCGTTGGCTTCATTTAATTTTGCAGCAGTTTTGTAGAGATTGATTACGTGAATTCCGTTTCGCTCCATATAAATGTAAGGAGCCATGTTTGGATTCCACTTTCTGGTAAGGTGTCCGAAATGTACACCAGCGTCTAATAGACCTTTAACGTCGATTTTTGCCATTTTGTTTTAGTTTACGTTCTTGAATGAGCAACGATAGAGTGGTCATTTTAAAAAATCGCCTTTATCGTTTAGATACTAAACTAAACCTGTCTTATCAAGACTTAGGTTTGTGCGTAAGAGCTTTCAATGAACAAATTAATTATTAGTGTTCCTCTGAAATTATCTTTTCGAGAACTGGAACTTCTTTCTCGCTTTTTTCTGTCCGAATTTTTTACGCTCAACCATTCTTGGGTCTCTCGTAAGTAAACCTTCTGGTTTTAATGCGCTTCTGTTTTCTTCGTCTATTTCGCATAGCGCTCTTGAAATCGCTAAGCGTATTGCTTCTGCTTGTCCTGTAATTCCTCCTCCGTGTACGTTAACGTTGACATTGTATTTACCAGCAGTTTCTGTTAATTCGAAAGGTTGGTTTACTTTGTACTGTAAGGTTCCCGTTGTGAAGTATTCTTCCAGAGGGCGTTTGTTTACTGTTACCTCTCCTTTACCTTCGCTTAGGTATATTCTCGCAACAGCTGTTTTTCTTCTTCCAATTTTGTGAATAATATCCATTCTAATTGAATTCGTTTAAGTTAATTTCTACAGGTTTTTGAGCTTCTTGTTGGTGCTGATCACCTGCATAAACTCTTAGGTTTCTAAACAACTCAGCCCCTAATCTGTTTTTAGGAAGCATCCCTTTGACGGCACTTTCAATAATGCGTTCAGGTTGCTGCTGGAAAAGCGCTTGAGAAGTTGTTGTTCTTTGACCACCAGGATATCCAGTGTGTCTCACGTAAACTTTATCTGTTGCTTTCTTACCTTTTAAAACGATTTTTTCAGCGTTGATGATAACAACGTTGTCTCCACAATCTACATGAGGTGTGAAGTTAGGCTTGTGCTTGCCTCTTAGTAGTTTAGCCACTTTAGATGCCAATCTACCTAATGTTTCTCCTTCGGCATTAACGAGCAACCACTGTTTGTCTACAGTTGTAGCTTTTGCTGATATTGTCTTGTAACTTAATGTGTCCACGCTTTAAAAGTGTATTAAATTAATCCGATAATTTACGGGCTGCAAATGTACAATAACTTTGTTGATTTACAAATGCTTTACTCTTTTTTTAAAAGGCCTTTTAAAAGCAATAACTCCAAGCCTTTTAATGCGCCTCCAACCAATCACTGCCCAAACCAACATCCACCTTTAAGGGAACCTCAAAAGTATAGGCATTTTCCATAGCACTCACGATTAAATTTTGAAGTGATTCTAGTTCGTCTTTGTGCGCGTCAAACACCAGTTCATCGTGCACTTGAAGTAACATTTTACTTTTGAAGTTTTTAGCTTTCAACTGCTTGTGGATTTCGATCATCGCCAGTTTAATGATGTCTGCAGCAGATCCTTGTATAGGAGCATTAACGGCATTACGCTCTGCTGCACCTCGCACAATGGCATTTCTCGAGTTGATATCCTTAAGGTATCTTCTTCGACCCAATACGGTTTCAACATAGCCATTTTCTCTGGCCGAATTGACTTGGTTTTGCATATAGGCTCTCAACTTCGGATAGGTTTCGTAATAGGTGTCAATCAATTCTTTGGCCTCTTTTCTGCTCAAATCAGTTTGATTGCTCAAACCAAAGGCAGATACCCCATAGATAATTCCAAAATTCACGGTCTTCGCATGACTTCTTTGTGTACGACTGACCTCTTCTATCGGCACGTTAAAAACCTTTGAAGCAGTATCGGCGTGAATATCAAAGTCATTTTGAAAGGCTTTAATCATGTTTTCTTCTTTGGCTAAAGCGGCAATAATTCTCAATTCAATTTGGGAATAATCCGCGGCCATTAAAACGTAATTCTCGTCCTTCGGAACAAATGCTTTACGAACGGCTTTACCTCGTTCTGTTCGAATGGGGATGTTTTGAAGATTGGGATTGTTACTGCTCAAACGCCCCGTTGCTGCGACCGTTTGCATGTACTCTGTATGAATTCGTTTTGTATCCAGATTCAATTGCTGTGGAAGGGCTTCTACATAGGTGCTTTTGAGTTTAGCCAGTCCTCTGTATTCCAAAATATTCGAAGCGATTTCATGAGATTTGGCCAATTCGACCAAAATGTCTTCAGAGGTCGCGTATTGACCAGTCTTGGTTTTCTTGGGTTTGTCGACAAGCTTCATGTCTTCAAAAAGCACCACTCCGAGTTGTTTGGGTGAAGCGATGTTAAACTCACGACCCGCTTGTTGATAAATTGCCTGCTCTAAGTTGTCTATATCTGTAGTTAGCTCGTGGTTCAGTCCTTCGAGATAAGAAGTGTCGAGATTGATACCTTCGAGTTCCATATCCGCCAAAACGTTTAGTAATGGAACTTCAAGAGCATTAAAAAGCTCATCCAGATTTGCCGTTTTCAATTCTTCTTTGAAAAGCGCATAGAGTTGAAAGGTGACATCAGCATCTTCAGCTGCGTATTCTGTGAGTTGCGCTAAAGGAACCTCACGCATGCTTTTTTGCCCTTTGCCTTTTTTTCCAATGAGCTGGGTGATTTCAATAGGGCTGTAATTGAGATAGGTCTCTGATAGCACGGTCATATTGTGACGCATATCGGGATTGATCAAATAATGCGCCAACATGGTATCGAATAAACCTCCTTTAACACTTATTCCATATTTACGGAGTACTTTGATATCGTACTTTAAGTTTTGCCCAATTTTGACTACAGCTGAATTTTCAAAAAATGGTTTGAGTTTTTCTAACCATACGGAAGTTTCTATTTCTTGATCAGCTAAGTGTAAATAATAGGCTTTGTGTGCACCCCAAGAAAAAGATATTCCTACAAGCTCGGCTTCTAGAGGATTTAGTGATGTCGTTTCTGTATCAAAACTGACTGCGCTTTGTTTGTCGAGCTCTGATAAGAAATACTCGAAGAGTACAGGATCATTAATACATTGGTAGAGATGAGCTGTTTTTTTTGCGTCTAACCTTCCGTTTTCTTGCTGTTCTGCAGGACCGTCAAATAGACTAAACTGTCCTTCTCCTGGTGCGTTTGAAGTAGCTGTAGCGTCTGAAGCTGTGGGCGGATTTTCAGTTCCATCACCGAAGAGTTTGGTCAAGGTTGTTTTTGCCCTTCTAAATTCCAATTCATCAAATACTTCATAGACGGATGTGAGTTCTGGCTTTTCTAACTCAAAGGCTTTGGGGTCAAAGTCTATATCACAATCAATCTTTATGGTCGCTAATACTTTTGACAGTTTACCCAGTTCTGCATTTGCCTCTATTTTTTCTTTCATTTTTCCCTTGAGCAAATGCGTATTTTCTAAAAGGTTTTCTAAGGAATCAAATTCTTCTAATAATTTTTTTGCTGTTTTGTCTCCTACTCCAGGTAAACCTGGGATATTGTCACTTGCATCTCCCATCATTCCCAAATAATCAATGACCTGTTCAGGGCGCTTGACGCCGAAACGCTCTTGAATTTGAGGCACTCCCCAAACCTCTGGACCCGAACCTCCTTTGCCAGGTCTATACATAAAAACATTATCTGAAACGAGTTGTCCGAAATCCTTGTCAGGGGTAACCATATAAACGGTGAAATCTTCTTTTTCGGCTTTCTTAGCCAAGGTTCCAATAAGGTCGTCTGCTTCGTATCCTTCCTTTACAACTACTGGGATTTTTAATCCGTTGAGGATTTTTTCAATGTAAGGAACGGCTATTTTAATAGCCTCTGGAGTTTCAAGTCTATTGGCTTTGTATTCAGAAAATAATTCCGTTCGTTCAACACTACCTCCCTTGTCAAAACACACGCCTAGAAGCTCTGGTTTTTCTTTGTTAATCACGTCGAAGAGTGCATTGACAAAACCCATAATGGCTGAAGTGTCAAGGCCCTTTGAATTGACTCTTGGGTTTTTAATCAAGGCGTAATATCCTCTAAAAATTAATGCATAGGCATCTAATAAAAAGAGTCTTTTTTTGGTGGATTGTTCCGTTTGCATGGCAATGATTTTAGAGGTGACTTCCGGGTGTAATGAGTTGATGTCCTTTGGTATCGTATCTTCTGTAATTAAATCCAGGATGTATGCAATAGGCACCGCTATTTCCGTATTTGTCTAGTGCGATATAACCGATTTGAATTTTTTGATATTCAGGATTGTTCTCAACGATTCGCTCGACGGCCATTTGACAAGCTTCGTCAGGAGAATGTCCCTGTCTCATCAATTCGACCACTAAAAAACTCCCAACGGTTTTTACCACTTCTTCTCCCATACCTGTGGCAGTGGCGGCACCAACTTTTTGATCGACAAAAAGTCCCGCGCCAATGATGGGCGAGTCTCCCACTCGACCAGCCATTTTATAGGCCATACCACTTGTGGTGCATCCTCCAGCTAAATTGCCCTCAGCATCAAGAGCGAGTATGCCAATGGTATCGTGATTTTCGATATTAATGACGGGTTCATAGTTAGAGGTCTCCAACCATTTTTGATAGTCTTCAGCAGATTTTGAGGTCAGTAGATCTTCAGCTTGAAAACCTTGTTCGAGTGCAAATTGCTCAGCTCCTTTACCAGCGAGCATCACATGAGGAGTCTCTTCCATCACTTTGCGTGCGACAGAAATCGCATGGGTTATGTTTTGCATGCAAACTACAGATCCGCAATTGCCTTGGTGATCCATTATACTTGCATCGAGAGTAACATTACCTTCTCGGTCAGGACGACCACCTTTTCCAACGGTTTGATTGTTTACATCTGCTTCTTCTATTTTTGCGCCAGTTTCAACGGCATCTAAAGCACTGCCATCTTCTTTTAAAACTGACCATGCTGCTCGAGTAGCATTCTCAACATTCCATGTGGCAATACAAACAGGAGATTTAATGGTCTGATTATCTGTGCTAAGAATATTTGTGTTTGCTTTAACTTGAGCAAATGTTAACATTCCGCCAACACTTAAACCAGATTTTTTTATGAACTTTCGTCTTTTCATTTGGGGTTTTATTCGAGGAACTAAATATACAATATAAGCACACATGATTGTAGAAGTATGCACAGATGATATCAACGCTATAGCCGGAATTAAACAAAGTCAGGCCGATAGAGTCGAATTGTGTTCTGCACTGGAGTTGGGAGGATTAACTCCGTCTTTGGGTGTAACGGAGACTTTCTTGAGTGAGCTCGATATTCCTATTCGAGTTATGATTCGTCCCAGACGTGGCCATTTTACCTATTCAGATGCTGAACTCAATACCATGAAGAGTGATATCAGAGTTTTTAAAACACTTGGTGTTGAGGGAGTCGTTTTCGGATGCTTAACTGCCGATAACAAAATAGACGTACAAGCGCTTGATTTTTTACTCGAGGCCTCTGAGGGTTTAAAGGTTACTTTTCATCGTGCCTTTGATTGGGTAGATGATCCTGTAAAAGAACTTTCGGTATTGGATAGGGCGGGAGTGGATACCTTACTGACCTCAGGTCTAAAAGACAAGGCAGCCTTAGGTCTTGATTTATTGCTGCAACTCAAAAATAAGGCTGAGCATATAACTCTTATGCCTGGAAGTGGAATTGGAAAACATGAGGCTGCTTTGTTTAAAAGGTATAACTTTGAAGCCATACACCTTTCTGGTACAACTTTTGAAGGGACTAAGATCGGTGTGAGTAAGCCCAAAATGTCAGTGCTGTCAAATCCCTTAGATTTTGAAATGAGAAGGTTACAGTTAGACAAGCTTATCGAAGTTGTAAAAATTGCAAAAGAAAAAGAAGTTTAATTGATGAGTACTGCTCAGATTATTTTTATAGTCGTCTATTTCGGATTGGCTGTATATGCCTTTCAGGTCTATAAGAGAATACTTTACAATCCTTTGACAAGGGTTCTCTACTTTTTTGCGGTCTTTTCTGCTTGGGTTTTTTGGATGCTGCAGCAACGTCAATATATAGATGGCGTAAAACCCTTGAATTACGATTTGTCACTTGGAGTGTTAGGGAGTTTTTTTGTTCTGGTTTTTATCGCATCTTGTTTTTCGCTAATCGATGACATCTATCGCCTTTTTCTCTTGCTTAGAAATTGGTTTTTAAATCGCAAAGTAAATCCAACGCCTTACTATCCAGAGCGCAGAAGGTTTTTGGCTGGGGTGGCAATAGCTACTTCTTTTGCTCCTTTTTCGGCCATGATGCTGGGTTTAAAAAAATCTTCTAAGTACAACTTTAAGGTACACAATTACGATCTGGAATTTTCAGATCTTCCCAAGGCCTTTGATCAATTTAAAATCGCCCATATTTCTGACTTTCACGCGGGTAGCTTTGACGACCCTGCTGAGGTCGAGCGCGGTCTTCAACTCGTTCAAGAACTTCAAGCTGATGCTGTGTTATTTACGGGTGATATGGTCAATAACTTATCAGATGAGGCCGAACAATACATTGATATGTTTTCTAGAGTAAGCGCCAAATACGGCAAGTTTTCTGTGCTTGGCAATCACGATTACGGTGACTATTACCCCCATGACACAGATGATTTACAGCAGCAAGATGTCGATCAGCTTATTGACTTTCAATCTAGAATGGGCTTTAAAGTCTTGTTAGACGAGACGGTAACCTTTGAAAAAGAGCAAGAAAAGATCCACATTGTAGGTGTTCAAAATTGGGGAACCGGTAGGTTTCCAAAAAAGGGAGATTTACAAAAAGCCAGTGCGCAAACCGGCGATCATGACTTTAAGATTTTGATGAGTCACGACCCATCCCACTGGGAAGCAGAAGTATTAAAAGATCAAAAGAAATTTCAGCTGACACTTAGCGGTCATACCCATGGGTTTCAAATAGGTATAGAAATTCCTGGGCTTAAGTGGAGTCCTATTCAATACCGCTATAAGCAATGGGCTGGTTTGTACAGCAGCGATGAAGAACATCTGATCGTAAATAGAGGATTTGGACATTTGGGATATCCAGGGCGATATGGCATTTGGCCAGAAATTGGTCTAATCACACTAAAATCAAAACTTTCCTAAGTTCATAATTTGATTTTTTATAACTTGCAATGAATTTAATTAGCACAACCTATGTCTAAGTTTGGTGATTTAATTGACTTAAATATCCCAGTTTTATTTGACTTTTATGCCGATTGGAACGAAGCTTCAACACAAATGGAACCCGTGCTTAACGATGTAGCCGCAGCTGTTGGAGACAAAGGTAAAGTCATTAAAATTGATGTAGAAAAAAACCAAGAGCTAGCACAAGCTCTGAAAATAAAGGGGCTTCCTACCCTGATGATTTATAAAAAAGGTGAAATGCTCTGGCGTCAAAGCGGTGAGCTCGATGCTAACACCTTGATCAATTTGGTGAATCAATACGCTTAAGGGTATCTTCTCGAACTACCTTTTCTATTATTCTAGTTCAGTAACATCAGAGCTCTCCTCGGCTTGACCGAATAGGCTCATAAAGCTTTCAATCAGAGAATTGAATTGTGCTGAGGGTTCTTGAATGAACTCTACATCTTCAGCGCCAACTGCTATATCTAAACAGCGGCGGAATGCTTCTAAATCGCTGTAAATTCTATCGATTTGAGTAAAGTTTTCATTTAGAGTCAAGCCTTCATAATAGTTGAGATGATCAACGTAGAGTTCAAATAATTCGCTGAGTATAGCCTGAGCTTTTTCCGGTTTGCCGATTTGATAATATCCTTCTGCAAAAGGCTCCATAAAGGTGTAAAATCCAAAGCGATCCATAGGGGTGTACTTAACAGCCAAATCCATTATGGTTTCTGCCTTGTCAAATTTTTCTTCAGCGATGAGCTGCTCTGTTAGTCTCGCGAGATTTGAACGATAAGAGAGTCCTTGCGACTTCGATTGGGGATCAATGTAAACATCTGGATCATCTGCATTTCCCCATTCCCAATTGGTGACAATATCGAACATCAGATCTGAATCAATTCGACCCATGTCGAATCCGCCTTGATCTTCTGTTAAAATCGGGACAAGTTTATAGATAAGTCCATCGAGTTGAAGGTAGTCTTTTAAGTAAATGTATTCTCCCGGATCTAAACTTCCTCCAGAAAAATAAATAGGTCTTTCCCATTTATTGTTGGCCAAAATATCGAGCATCATCATTCTGTTTTTCGGAAGCACGCTCGGTAAATCGATGTCGATGTAGTCGACAATTAAAGCGCTGTCTTTGGCTTTAACTAGACCGTTTGACAAGACTTTTTCCTTGTCAACTGGCACTCTGATTTTGTTGGTCGGATAATAAACGATATTGAGGTTTCCTTCTTCATAAGCGCTCAAATCTCTCCCTTGTTGTTTGAGTAAGTAGCGCAATTTTGTTTCTTCTCGATCACTGCCTATCCAATCCATGAACCTGTTGATGTCCCATCTTTGTTCTTGGTATTGCGGAATGGCTTGATAGTACACTACATCTCTGGTTCCGAATTTGTATTTGTCATGAGAGAGTTGTGATGGAATGGGATCGCTCTCATAAGCCTTTCGTTTCATTTGGTCGATATACCAATCCGTGGCAAATAAGGAGGAGTTAATCACCCGAACGTCGGTTCGGTAATTTTCAATTTCCTGAACATACCAAAGTGGAAAGGTGTCGTTATCACCTATGGTAAAAATCATGGCTCCTGCATCCTCTTGGCATGAACTTAAGTATGACATAGCCGTTGATCGCGCTGTTTCGCGACCTGAGCGGTCGTGGTCATCCCAGTTTTGAGCTGCCATTAATACAGGAACGCATAAAAAGCTCAGCGCTCCTACCGCAATGGCCAATTTTGTTTTTTCTTTTTGGACGAATTTTTCAAGCTCTTTGTACAAGGCACTGACTCCAATACCAATCCAAAGGGTGAATATAAAAAAGGATCCGACCAAAGAATAGTCTCGTTCTCTGGGTTGAAAAATACCCGGGTTGGTGTAAAACTGTATACCGATTCCGGTTAGGAGGAAAAAGACCAAAAGCACCCAGAATTGTTTCCAATTTCGCTTTGCCTGATAAATCATTCCGATCAGTCCTAAAAGGAGGGGTAAAAAGAAATAGGTATTTCTTGCTTTGTTGTTTTCAAGGTCTTTGGGTAGGTCTTTTTGACTTCCCAGGCGCGCAGCATCTATAAATGAAATGCCGCTAAGCCATTCTCCGTCGCCGTTATACCGTCCTTGAGCGTCGTTCTGTCTTCCTACAAAATTCCAAAAGAGGTAACGCATGTACATATAGCCGAACTGAAAATCGAACATATAATTGATGTTTTGCCATAAAGTGGGAGGTTTAACATCTATATATTCTGAAAAGTTGCGCAAAAAATCAATGTACTGTGCAGTGTCTACCTGTCCCTCTTGATTGAGGGTTTGAAAGCGATTAACTGCGTTTCTCAATTCTGCATTTGCATAGTATTCAGGTTTGATACTAAAGGCTAAGGCCCCGTAGTATTTCATGTAATTTTCTGTGTTTTGAGCGCTCCACATTCTGGGTAACAGGCCTACATGTCCGGGGTCAGGGTGCTGAAGGGCGTTTTTGTAATTGTTGACAATCACATATTTTCTAAGCTTGAGGTCTTTCTCGTATTTTGGTTTGTCATCCTTTGGAGGGCCTGCTGGTCCGAATTGATCTGAATAATACGCGCCGTAAAATGGACTCTCAACACTTGGATACTGTTCTCGGTTGTAGTAGGCGAGAAGTGACCTCGCATCTTCAGGATTATTCTCATTTACAACCGTTTGCGCATTGGCTCTTATAGGTAGCATAAACCAAGTCGAAAATCCTATAAACATAAAAAGCGTGCAATGCACAACGAGATAAGCTGTGGGCCAATCTCTCTTTTTTGTCTCTTTGATCGCGTAAAAAAATAGGGCGCCTAGCAGCAGTAACATAAATATGGTACCCGAATTAAAAGGCAAGCCTAACTGATTGACAAAAAACACTTCGGTCACTCCAAAAAGGCTCAACACATAGGTCAAGGAATATTTAAAAACTAAAAAAAGAAGTGCAATTACTGCGATATTAATTAGAACGAACTTTTTCCAATCCAGGTTTTTATACTTCTTAAAGGCAAAAAGTAAACCGATTGAGGGTATGGCTAAAAAGCCCATAAACTGGATTCCAAATACCAGTCCCACCACAAAGGCGATAAGCATTAACCATTTGTGTCCTCTCTCACTATCGAGTTCATCAGACCATTTTAGTCCTAACCACAACAATAGAGACATCACTAAACTCGCCATCGCGTAGACTTCGGTTTCTACAGCATTAAACCAAAAACTATCCGAGAAGCACAAGCTTAAAGCTGCTACTAATGAGCCGCTTAAAATAACAATGGTCTTTGTTAGAGAATAAGATTCTACAGTCGTCTCCTCTTCTTGCCATAGTTTTTGTATTAGATTCGAAGCGATTAAAAAGGTAAAGAATACAGTAAATGCGCTGGAAAATACGGAGACCATATTTACCATAAGCGCTATTTTGGTGGATGCTCCAAAAGCAAAAGTGGCAAAAAAAGCACCGATCATTTGAAACAGAGGTGCTCCTGGTGGATGCCCAACTTGGAGTTTGGCTGAGGTAGAGATGTATTCGCCTGCATCCCAAAAGCTTCCTGTTGGTTCGACCGTTAGACTAAAACAAATTAGTGCAATTACAAAGGCAAACCATGCGCTATACTTCTCTAATGTTCCAAAATTTCCAATCATTTGTCATGAGTTAAAAGACCATTGGCGAAAATACCAAAAAATAGTTTTTGGAAATTATAAGAATAGTTTAAATTTGCAGCCGCATTATGGTGCTGGCCTATGGTGTAATTGGTAACACAGCTGATTTTGGTTCAGTCGTTCAAGGTTCGAGTCCTTGTAGGCCAACAGATGAATTAAATTGTGTACATTTGCAATGAAATTCGAAAAATGATGAGGGGACTGCGGTCCCCTCTTTTATTAAATTATATGTTGCTCAAGCAGAAGGTTGATGATTTGTTAGAGAAGGCGCTCGCTGAGCGTTCTGACTTATTTGTTGTGGACTTTTCTATTGGTGCAGATCATCACATACATATTACATTGGATGGAGATACTTTGGTTTCTATTCAAGATTGTATAGATATCAGCCGAGCAATTGAACACAATTTAGATCGTGAAGAGGAAGATTTTTCGCTTCAAGTATCGTCTTGTGGTGCGACTTCACCTTTAGTCAAATTTCGTCAGTACCCCAAACATATTGGGCGAAAACTCGAGGTCAAAACGGCAGGTGAGGAGTACAAGGGAAAATTAATCGAGGCCCAGGAAGAAGAAATCACCCTCGAATGGAATGAAAGGGTGCCTAAAGAAATCGGAAAAGGGAAGAAAACAGTAACGCAACAAAAAAAAATAGAATTTGAGCACATTGAAAAAGCGAAGGTGCTCATCACTTTTTAATGATAAATGACTAAATGGAAAATCTAGCTTTAATTGAGTCTTTTTCGGAGTTTAAAGACGACAAGTTTATTGACAGAGTAACGCTAATGGCTATTTTAGAAGATGTATTTCGCAATGCATTGAAGAAAAAATTTGGTTCAGACGAAAATTTTGATATCATTATTAATCCCGATAAAGGAGATTTAGAAATTTGGAGAAACCGAATCGTTGTAGAAGACGGTATGGTTGAGGAGCCCAATGAAGAAATTTCATTGACTGAGGCCAGAAAGATAGAACCTGACTTTGAGGTTGGTGAAGATGTTTCTGAGGAAGTTAAATTGTTAGACCTAGGGAGAAGAGCTATACTCTCTTTGCGTCAAAATTTAATTTCACGAATTCACGAGCACGACAACACAACTATTTACAAGCAGTTCAAAGATTTAGAAGGTGAAATTTATACGGCTGAGGTTCATCATATAAGACATAAGGCAGTAATTCTTCTCGATGACGAAGGAAATGAAATCATCCTTCCAAAAGACCGACAAATTCCATCAGATTTCTTTAGAAAAGGAGACAATGTAAGAGGGGTAATCGAATCGGTAGAGCTCAAGGGATCTAAGCCTTCTATTATCTTGTCGAGAACATCGCCTAAGTTCTTAGAACAATTGTTCTTCCAAGAAATACCAGAGGTGTTTGACGGATTAATCACCATCAAAAAAGCGGTTCGAATTCCAGGTGAAAAAGCCAAGGTTGCAGTTGATTCTTATGACGATAGAATTGATCCTGTAGGAGCTTGTGTGGGAATGAAAGGTTCTCGAATTCACGGAATTGTGAGAGAGTTAGGCAATGAAAATATCGACGTGATCAACCACACGAATAACCAACAATTACTGATTACAAGGGCTTTGTCACCTGCTCGTATCAGTAGCGTGAAAATTGACGAAGAAAAGAAAACAGCCCAGGTGTATTTGAAACCTGAGGAAGTTTCTAAGGCTATTGGTAGAGGTGGACATAACATTCGTTTAGCAGGACAATTGACAGGCTACGAAATCGATGTGTTCAGAGAAGGAGTAGAAGAGGATGTTGAGTTAACAGAGTTTTCAGATGAAATCGATAGCTGGATCATTAAAGAATTCCAAAAAATTGGACTCGATACGGCTCGAAGTGTTTTAGAATTAGATGCGGCTGATTTAGTAAAGAGAACAGATTTAGAAGAAGAAACCATCAATGAAGTCCTCAAAATATTGAAGGCTGAATTTGAAGAATAAATTAAGCGGTTATATTTGTAAACAAGCGAAAGATATAGGCCGAACAGAAAAGAGATAACAACTATATGAGCGACACGCCAACCATAAGGTTAAATAAAGTTCTAAGAGAATTAAACATTTCTCTTGATAGGGCAGTAGACCATTTGAAAACAAAAGGAGTTGAGATTGAAGCGAGACCAACGACTAAAATTTCAAATGAGGTTTACCAAATTTTATTGGACGAATTTCAAACAGATATGTCCAAAAAAGTGGCGTCTCAAGAAGTTGGAGAGGAACAGCGCAAAGAAAAAGAGGCTTTAAGGCTTCAGATAGAACAAGAACAAGAGGAGAAGCGCATTGCTCGAGAAAAAAAACAAGAGGAAATCATCAAGGCCAAAGCTGAAATCACTAAACCTAAAGCTGTAGGTAAAATTGATTTAGAAGAAGGCGGAAAAGCCAAAGCTACAAAAGAAGAGCAGGCAGATGAACAACCAAAACCTGCTGCAAAAACAGAAGAGGTTGCTCCAAAGAGCACTGAAGAAAGTACAACTCAAAAAAGCGCAGATCAAAAGACTGAGGCTGCGGCTCCTAAAGTAAAAGAAGTTGCCCCTGCTGAAGCCAAAGAGGGTGCTGAAGAAAATGAGTCGATAAAAACCCAGTATCAAAAGCTCAGTGGAATTAAACTGACTGGAGCAAAAATTGATTTAACTCAATTCGAGAAAAAGAAAAAACAAGAGGAAGCTTCAAAGGATAAGAATAAAGATAGAGACAATAAAAAACGCAAACGCAAGCGTATTGTTTCGGATAACAAACAAGAAAGAGATCAAAAAAATCAAAATAGACGAGGAGGTAAAACTAGACCTAAGTCTGGAGTTCAAAAAGTAGAGCCTACCGAAGAAGAAGTTCAAAAACAGGTGAGAGAAACCCTTGAGAAACTTCAAGGAAAATCGTCCAAAGGTAAAGGAGCAAAGTACAGAAGAGAAAAAAGAGATTTGCACAAAAAGCAGTCTGAGCTCGATTTAGAACAACAGGAAATTGAAAGTAAAATCCTGAAGGTCACTGAATTTGTAACTGTAAACGAACTGGCCACTATGATGGACGTCTCTACTACTCAAATCATCTCTGCTTGTATGTCTTTGGGAATCATGGTAACGCTCAATCAGCGATTGGATGCAGAAACTTTGGTTATTGTAGCTGAAGAATTCGGTTTTGAAGTTGAGTTTATCACAGCGGAAATCGAAGAATCTATAGAGGTAGATGTCGAAGATAATCCTGAAGATTTAGAGCCAAGAGCTCCTATTGTGACTGTAATGGGTCACGTTGATCACGGTAAAACATCTCTTTTAGATTACATCAGAGAAGAAAATGTTATCGCAGGTGAGAGCGGTGGAATTACACAGCATATTGGAGCATATGCGGTAACCCTTGAAAGTGGTCAAAAAATGACTTTTTTGGATACTCCTGGGCACGAGGCCTTTACCGCCATGCGTGCAAGAGGAGCTCAGGTAACCGATATCGTGATTATTGTAATCGCAGCAGATGATGATATTATGCCGCAGACCAAAGAAGCCATTGCACACGCTCAAGCAGCTGACGTTCCTATCGTTTTTGCGATAAACAAAATTGATCGACCCACAGCTAACCCAGACAAGATAAAAGAAGGACTGGCACAAATGAATTTACTCGTCGAAGATTGGGGAGGTAAGATTCAATCACATGACATTTCTGCTAAGACGGGTGAAGGTGTTAATGAATTACTCGAAAAAGTGCTGCTAGAATCAGAATTATTAGAGCTGAAAGCGAATTACAATCGCGACGCCGTTGGTTCTGTAGTAGAAGCCTTTTTAGATAAGGGTAGAGGATATGTATCAACGGTGTTGGTGCAAAACGGTAATCTGCAAATAGGAGATTATGTATTGGCAGGTACCTGTAGCGGTAAGGTTAGAGCAATGCAAGATGAAAGAGGCAAGCCAATTAAAGAAGCTGGCCCAGCTACTCCAATTTCGATTTTAGGACTTGATGGAGCTCCTCAAGCAGGAGATAAGTTCAACGTAATACGAGATGAGCGTGAGGCTAAGCAAATCGCAACCAAAAGAGCACAATTACAACGAGAACAAAATGTGCGAACACAGCGCCATATTACATTAGACGAAATCGGTCGCCGTATTGCACTTGGAGATTTCCAAGAACTCAATATCATTTTAAAAGGTGACGTGGATGGATCGGTGGAAGCATTGACTGATTCCTTTCAAAAGTTGTCTACCGAAGAAATTCAAGTTAATATCATTCACAAGGGTGTTGGAGCCATCACAGAGTCTGACGTTTTGCTAGCGACGGCTTCTGAAGCGATCATCATCGGATTTAATGTTAGGCCAATGTCTAATGCGAGAGCACTTGCTGAAAAAGAAGAAATTGATATTAGAACCTACTCTATTATTTATGCTGCGATAGACGACATCAAATCAGCCATGGAAGGTATGTTGAGTCCTGAGATGAAAGAAGAAGTCACAGGTACGGCAGAAATTAGAGAGACCTTTAAGATTTCAAAGATTGGAACTATTGCCGGTTGTATGGTTTTAACAGGGAAGATCTTCAGAAACTCTAAGGTGAGGTTGATTCGTGAAGGTGTAGTGGTATTCGACGGTGAATTGGCATCTTTAAAACGTTTCAAAGACGACGTTAAAGAAGTCGCCAAAGGTTATGACTGCGGAATGCAAATTAAAAACTACAACGACTTAAAGCTCGAAGACACTATTGAGGCCTACCAAGAAGTTGCAGTTCAGAAAAAGTTATAAATCGTTTTTAGGGTTTGATGAGTATAGCCGAAGGGAATTTTTTGCGTATTTCTGCAAAAATTCGCTCTGCTTCTAGTCGATCGTTAAAGTTGCCTAAACGAACTCTGTAGGTAGGAGTTTGGAATTCAATTCTACTC
>Ga0213867_1000068_pt1 | contig 44405 bp, 30 predicted proteins | sample PICome_12_FD_160120 | JGI IMG/M metagenome (GOLD analysis project Ga0213867, IMG submission 160120) | Coastal seawater microbial communities near Pivers Island, North Carolina, United States - PICO540 | ecosystem: Environmental > Aquatic > Marine > Coastal | place: USA: North Carolina... | reverse complement strand
GCTTAAAGGCTTATAAAAATGAAGTGGTCAAAGCCATTGACGTATATGGAGAAATGCACAGGTATATCCCAGTTCTCGCCAAAAATGCAGGCTACGAACGAATTACTGAAAAGGTAGTACAGCATCAAGCTCGAAAATACGGCTACACGAAATTTGGCGCAGATCGATTTATCAATGGATTTTTAGATCTTATTACCATTTGGTTTGTCAGTAAATTTGCCAAAAGACCAATGCATTTTTTCGGATCATTGGGTTCTTTGGTATTTCTTATCGGATTTTTATTTGCACTTTACCTCGGAATAGATAAACTGTATATCAACACTAAAGGGCGATTAATCACACAAAGGCCAGAATTTTACATAGCCTTGGTCTCTATGATAATAGGAACACAGTTGTTCTTAGCCGGTTTTATATCTGAGATGATCAGCCGAAACAAATCAAACAAAAAACGTTACCATATAAATTCCTTTTTAAATCTCAATCCTAAAGATGACATACATTGATCAAGCCAAGCAATGGCTCGGAAGCACATTTGACAATGACACAAAATCCAAAATACAACAGCTATTAGACACTAATCCCGAAGAACTTGAAGATCGCTTTTATAAAGATTTAGAGTTTGGTACGGGCGGAATGCGCGGAGTAATGGGTGTTGGAACAAATCGAATCAACACTTATACTCTCGGAAGAAACACACAAGGTATTTGCAATTATTTACACGCCAATAATACTGAAAACAAAGAATTGTCTGTGGTCATTGCATATGATTGTAGACATCAGAGTGATACCCTGGCACAATGTGTGGCCGAAGTGTTTTCAGCGAATGACATTAAGGTATACATTTTTAGTTCGCTCAGAACTACACCTGAACTATCGTTTGCCGTAAGACATTTAAACTGCGATATCGGCATTGTTTTAACGGCCTCGCATAACCCACCCGAATACAATGGATATAAGGTGTACAACAACGAAGGAGGTCAAATCGTTCCGCCTCAAGATCAAGAAATCATCAGCGCAATTAATCAGTTGAGCTTTGAGGAAATTAATTTCAGCGCAAGACATGAATTAATTCAAAGAATAGACGAGCTCATCGACGAAGCTTTTTTTGAAGCCTCTGTAAATGCGGGAAGTTTTAATGCCGATGGAAAAAACAACTTAAGCATCGTCTTTACTCCAATACACGGAACTTCTATTACCGCCATTCCACAGGTGCTTCAGAAAGCAGGCTATGAAAAAGTTACTGTAATTGAAGAACAAGCGGAGCCTAATGGAAACGGAGCATTTCCGACCGTTGTTTCTCCAAATCCAGAAGAAGCTGAAGCCCTTGATCTCGCCCTCAAAAAAGCGGATGAAATTGGGGCAGATATCGTTATAGGAACTGATCCAGACAGCGACAGGCTTGGAATTGCCGTTCGAGACGCCAATAATAAAATGATCTTGTTAAACGGTAACCAAACAATGGTCGTAATGACCCAGTTTTTACTCGAAAAAGCCCATCAAAAGGGATTGAAAGGAAATGAGTTTATTGCCTCAACCATTGTATCCACACCAATGATTCAAGAAATCGCAAAAAAATATGATCTAGAATGCAAAATTTCATTGACAGGTTTCAAATGGATTGGCAAAATGATCACCGATTTTCCTGAACTCAAATTCATAGGTGGTGGTGAAGAGAGCTATGGTTATATGGTCGCAGATTTTGTACGAGATAAAGATGCCGTGACTTCTACCCTACTTGCCTGTGAAATTGCGAGTCAATGTAAAGCGGATGGAAGTTCATTTTACGATTATTTAATCGACTGTTATTTGAAGTATGGCTTATACCAAGAAAAACTCGTTTCAATCACTAAAAAAGGAAAAAAAGGTGCCGAAGAAATCGAGCAAATGATGCTGAACTTTGAACAATCACCACCTAGTGCCATAGCTGGATCAAAGGTGAAGTTTTTCGAAGATTACGCAACTTCTCAAAAAACAAATCTTTTTTCTGGAGAAAAAACTGCCATAGCACTTCCCAAATCTAAAGTCTTTATCTTCGAAACTGAAGATGGAATAAGAGTAGCGGCCAGACCAAGTGGCACCGAACCGAAAATAAAGTTTTACATCAGTGTCAACACTTCCTTGAACAGCAGAGAAGATTACCCTATGAAACAGGAAGAGCTTGAGACAAAAATAAATGCCATTTTAACAGAGTTTAAATTGAACTAAATCGAAACGTGGAGCACAGTCTGTCACATATTTTAAAATTTGGAATAAAGTATAAGAAAAACGCAGTTTTAAATGTGCTTTTCAACATCTTCTATGCATTTTTTAACGTTCTTTCGATTTTAATTTTTATTCCGACCCTTGGTATTCTCTTCAACACAGAAGAAAAAATATATACAAAGCCCGATTTCAATTCCATCGGAGATCTAAAAACATATATCGAAGAACTACTGAGTTTTTACCTTACCCAGCTAGAAACTCAAAGCGGACCTGAGGCGGCCTTGCTATTTATCGTTTTAGCATCAGCAGTAATTTTCTTCTTTAAAAATCTCTTTAGGTATTTAGCACTTTATGTACTCTCGTTTTTGAGAACAGGAATGGTCAAGGACATTCAAGACGCCCTTTACATCAAATCACTTTCGCTATCGCTGAACTATTTTAACAATAACAATAAAGGTGACCTGATAGCGCGGATGACTTCAGATGTCAAAGAGGTCGAAGGTTCAATCATCAATAGTTTAGAAGCTCTTGCTAGAGAACCCTTAACCATTGTTTTTGTGCTGATTTCAATGTTTGCCATAAGCACTCACCTAACCTTGTTTGTCTTTGTGTTTTTACCCATCACTGGTTTTATCATTTCAAGTGTAGGTAAGAGACTAAAAGCTACATCCTTAGAAGCGCAAAAAGAAACAGGAGTATTTCTCTCATTTTTAGAGCAAAGCCTTACATCGCTCAAAATCATCAAAGCCTTTAACGCTGACTCCGGATTCAGTGCCACATTTAAAGCTTCAACAGCTCGCTTTCGAAAACTCATGAATGCCGTACTACAACGCAAAGGATTAGCCGCACCAATGAGCGAGTTTTTAGGAGTGATGGTTGTTCTAACTGTACTTTGGTACGGTGGCAAGCTCGTTTTACAAGGAGATAATCAGCTCAGTCCTCAGGAATTTTTAGGCTATATCGGATTGTTTTACACCATTATCAATCCTGTAAAAAACATAACTACAATCAACTATAACATCAAAAAAGGAAAAGCGTCTGCCGAGCGAATTGTAGAGATACTGCAAGAACAAAACAATATTGAAGATGGTCCAGAAAATAGCATTCCCACTTTTCAATCTCAAATTCAATTTAAAAAAGTAGATTTCTCCTACGAGACAGATTTAGTTTTGAACGATCTGAGTTTTGATTTAAAAAAAGGTAAAACTCTTGCCTTAGTAGGACAATCAGGAGGAGGTAAATCAACCATAGGTAATTTGCTTTGTAGGTTCTACGATGTAAACTCTGGAGAAATCAGTATTGATGGCGTCAACATCAAAGCCTACAGTAAAAAAGCACTTCGTGAACAAATTGGAGTTGTCACCCAAGAACCGCTGCTATTCAATGATAGCGTCGCCAACAATATTGCATTAGGACAAGCTGAAAACTATTCCAAAGAAGAAATTATTCAGGCAGCCAAAGTAGCTAACGCCCATGAATTTATCTCTCAACTCCCAATGCAGTACGAAACAAACATAGGCGATACAGGAGGTAAACTCTCTGGAGGCCAAAAGCAACGATTGGCTATTGCCCGTGCGGTTTTGAAAAACGCCCCTATTTTACTCTTAGATGAGGCGACCTCAGCATTAGACACCAATAGTGAAAAGTTAGTTCAAGAAGCATTAAATAGGTTGATGAAAGAAAAAACAGCCATTGTCATCGCCCATCGTTTATCAACCATTATAAATGCCGATCAAATAGCAGTCATTGATCAAGGTAAAATCGTTGAGCACGGGAATCATCAGCAGCTTATCTCCAAAAAAGGAGTTTATTACAAGCTAGTCGAGCTGCAAAATATAGGGGACGCTTAAACTTTTTTCGAATATATTCGTCTTATATAAAAATTGAAGATTTTGCAGGAAGAGGCAACATTAGTTCGTCAACTCAAAGAGAAAAAAACCAGAGATCAGGCCTTCGGTATTTTGCTAGACAAATACAAGGAACCTTTGTATTGGCATATCAGAAGGATTGTACTGAATCACGATGATGCTGATGATGTTCTGCAAAACACTTTCGTAAAAGTTTTCTTTAATATTGAGCAATTTCAAAATAAGAGTAAGTTGTATTCTTGGATGTATCGAATCGCCACAAATGAGAGTATTGACTTTATTAAAAAAAGAAGTCGAATGAGAGGTGTTTCGAATGAGGAATACATCTCATCAGTAGCGAAGAAGCTTGTAGCTGACCCGTATTTTAACGAAGATGAGACTGCGTATAAGTTACAAAATGCTATTGCTCAATTACCTGAAAAACAACGAATTGTGTTTAATATGAGGTACTACGACGAAATGAGTTATGCCGATATTGCTAAAATTTTAAACAAAAGTGAAGGGGCACTAAAAAGTTCATACCATCACGCTTACCATAAAATAAAAAATTACTTTAATGAAGAAAATTAGTCGCGGATTTAAACTACCTGAGGAGCACTATTTTAGTGACTTCGATCAAAAGATTGAGGAACGCTTGAAATGGTCAACAAAGGGCGATTTTCGAATGCCTGAGCATTATTTTGAAGAGCTTGATCAAAATATCTTGATGAGCTTGGCAAAAAAGCGTCGTAACAAAGTCGTTTCCTTAATTAGACAGAGCGTTGCAACAGCTGCTGCTATAAGTTTATTGGTGGTAATGTATGCTACCTCATTTTCAAATGAAATAAACCAAAACATCAACACCTCTGCAGTCATGATTGAAACCGCAGAAAAAGAGGATATTGAAATCTATTTCGAGGCCATCAATTGGGATCTTCAAAATGAAGATTTGGCCCTTTTAATAGAGACAACAAACGAATAATTTAGACATGAATATTACAACGTTTAAATATCATCGATTTTTATTTATCACTTTAGGGTTACTGTTTAGCCTTTGGGGCACAGCACAGGACAAAAAATCATTCGAAGAAAGAATGGAACGAATGAAAACCCTAAAACGCCAATATTTAAATGAAAATGTTGACTTTACTGAAGAAGAAAAAAGTGCGTTTTGGCCGCTTCACGACAAACACCAAGAAATAATTTGGAGTTTGCATGCTAGAGAAAAAAAGCAACTCAGAAAATTCAGAGAATTAGGAGAACAAGCAAGTGAAGAAGATTCTTCTTATTTCTTAGATGAGATGTCTAAAATTGAAATTGAAAGACATCAAGAAAAACTGCGCTATTTTGAAGAATTAAAAACCATTCTTCCTTCAAGTAAAATACTCGATCAATACAAGGCAGAGGATGATTTTAACGAAAATCTTATAAAACGATACCGAAGAAAAGACAAAGCACGAAATCCTTAATTATCTTCGCAGCTTTAATTAAGCGCAATGCGATTTCACCGAAATTTGGTTTTAGCCTGTATAGAGGCCCTTCATCTCATTATTAATCAACGTAAATACGCGGACAAAGTAATTGAAAGCGTTTTAAAAAAAGATAAGCGCTGGGGGGCTCGAGACCGAGCCTTCATTGCCCAAACAGTGTACGATATTGTCCGAAACCAAAGAATGTACCTGCACATTGCGGGCGTAAAAACACCACTGCACACTACAGAAATTTGGAGATTAATTTCCATTTGGATCGTTTTAAACAATTTTGAATTACCTCAGTGGAAAGAATTTGAAAAAACTCCAGTGCGCCGCATCCGAGGTCGCTATTACGAAAGCAGTAAATCTTTTGTCTACAAGGAATCCATTCCCGATTGGATGGACCAAGTAGGACGCACTCAACTCGGCACAGAACTTTGGGAAAAAGAAGTTCATGCCTTAAATCAACAAGCCGAAGTAGTTTTGCGGGTCAATACGCTCAAGTGCATTGAAAAAGAGCTTATTAGTGATTTAGAAAAAGACGGTGTTTTAACCGAAAGAATTTCCGCCTATCCAGGCGCTTTAATTGTTAAAGAACGCAGCAATTTATTTAAGACAAACGCCTTTACAAAGGGATATTTTGAAATTCAAGATGCCAACTCTCAACTGGTAGCGCCATTTTTAGAGGTCCAAAAAGGGCATCGAGTTATTGATTGTTGTGCAGGTGCTGGAGGAAAATCATTACACCTGGCTGCTCTGATGCAAAACAAAGGACAGTTAATCGCAATGGATATCTTTCCTTATAAACTAAATGAACTTAAAAAAAGAGCTAAAAGAGCTGGCGCTTTCAATATTGAAACGCGATTAATTGAAGGAAAAAAATCCATAAAAAAATTAAAGCAATCTGCCGACCGTGTACTAATTGATGCTCCCTGCAGTGGTTTAGGCGTTTTAAAACGCAATCCCGATGCCAAATGGAAGCTGCAACCGGAACACTTAGACAAATTAAAAGAAACGCAGCAACAACTACTACAAGATTATTCAGTCATGCTTAAGCCCGGAGGAAAACTCGTGTATGCTACCTGTTCTATACTGCCTCAAGAAAACGAGAAGCAGGTAGAAACCTTTCTTAAAAGCCCTGCTGGCCAGTCTTTTAAATGCACAAACCAAAAGACTTTATACGCTCACAAAAATGGGTACGACGGCTTTTTTATGGCGCAGTTTGAACATCAAATCTAATGTTCTAATTTTGTCAAACAACAAGTAATTATGATCTACTTTTTCAGCAACCCCAATAATCATATTTTTGCTGCATCTTCATCCACCCCACTAGACCAGAACAGCATTGAAAAATTAAATTGGGTATTAAACGCAAACTTACTGAGCAATACTGCCGAGGTGTCTGGAGATTTCATTGGTCCTAGAGCAAGTATGCTTACACCTTGGAGTACAAATGCTACTGATATCCTTAAAAATATGGGGATTTTTAGCATTACTCGTGTTGAAGAATACCTTCCCGCTTCAGATCAAATTTCGTACGATCCAATGCTGATGCAGAAGTACAGTTCGCTGAATCAAGACTTGTTTAAAATTGATTTGGTATCGGAGCAATTAGAAGACATCACCGATATCGAAAAGTACAACAAAGAAGAAGGGCTGGCCTTGAGTCAAGATGAAATTGATTACCTCAAGCAATTGTCAAAAGAACTAGGACGTCCCCTTACAGATGCAGAAGTATTTGGTTTTTCTCAGGTCAATTCTGAACACTGCAGACATAAAATTTTCAATGGGAGTTTTATACTCAACAATGAAGAACAAACCGATTCACTTTTTGCTTTAATCAAAAAAACAGCCAAGACCAATCCTAACGAAATCGTATCGGCTTATAAAGATAATGTTGCCTTTATCAATGGACCCAAAGCGATTCAATTTGCTCCAAAAGATCCTGATAAAGCGTCTTTGTACACAGAACAAGAAACAGAAACTATTTTATCACTTAAAGCCGAAACACACAACTTTCCAACAACCGTAGAACCTTTTAACGGAGCAGCAACGGGTTCTGGTGGTGAGATTCGAGATCGATTAGCCGGAGGTCAAGGCTCTATTCCCTTGGCGGGAACAGCTGTTTACATGACTTCATATCCAAGAACGTCTCCCCCTTTAGCTTGGGAAAATGAGTTAGACGAAAAAAAATGGCTTTATCAAAACCCCACTGACATACTCATTAAGGCTTCTAATGGTGCCTCTGACTTTGGAAATAAATTCGGGCAACCTCTTATCGCAGGTTCCTTATTAACCTTTGAGCACCAAGAGAAAACCGCTGATTTTGACCAGCGCCATTTAGGTTTCGACAAGGTCATCATGCTTGCTGGTGGAGTTGGATACGGATTAAAAAAATACGCCTTCAAGAAAAAACCTAAAAAAGGAGACCTCATAGTTATTCTCGGAGGTGATAATTACAGAATTGGTATGGGAGGTGCAGCAGTATCCTCAGCGGACACCGGAGCCTTTAACACAGCTCTAGAGCTCAATGCGGTACAACGATCTAATCCTGAGATGCAAAAGCGAGTTGCAAATACCATCAGAGCCCTTGTAGAGCGATCTGAAAATCCGATAGTCTCCATACACGATCACGGGGCTGGAGGACATTTAAATTGCCTTTCAGAATTGGTTGAAGATACAGGGGGCAAAATAGACATCAATAAATTACCTATTGGAGATCCTACCCTATCTGAAAAAGAAATTATCGGTAACGAATCTCAAGAACGAATGGGGTTAATTATCGATCCTAAAGATGAAGAACTGCTTCGAACTATTGCAGAAAGAGAGCAATCGCCTATGTTTGTCGTGGGTGAAGTAACCGAAGATATGCATTTTGAATTCGCCGCCTCTGATAAGCCTAAAAAAGCCATAGATTTAGAACTGTCTGGTTTATTTGGCAATTCTCCAAAAACAATCATTACAGACACTGAAACTCCTCGTCTCTATGCAGACCTCAACTATCAAATCGATTTTGTCTTAGACTATCTTGAAAACGTACTTCAACTTGAAGCAGTGGCTTGTAAAGATTGGTTGACCAATAAGGTTGACCGTTGTGTGGGCGGAAAGGTTGCCATTCAACAGTGCGTGGGTGAATTACAATTACCCCTTAATAATTGCGGTGTAATGGCATTAGATTACGTTAGCCATAAAGGTATCGCAACATCAATTGGGCATTCTCCAATCTCAGGTCTTATAAATCCTGTAGCAGGTAGTCAAAACAGTATTGCCGAAGCACTTACCAACATCATTTGGGCACCTCTCGAAAAGGGTATTCAAAGTGTATCACTTTCTGCAAATTGGATGTGGCCCTGCAATAATGAAGGCGAAGACGAGCGTTTATACAAAGCCGTTCAAGCAGCTAGTGACTTTGCTATTGAGCTTGGAATTAATATTCCAACAGGTAAAGATTCACTCTCGATGAAACAAAAGTACTCTGATAAAGAGGTACTTTCACCAGGAACTGTAATTATCTCAGCAGCAGGACAGTGTTCTGATTTCACTAGGGTAATTGAACCGGTTGGAAAGCTAAATCAGGGCTCAGTTTACTACATCAATTTATCACAAGAAGATTTAGCATTAGGCGGATCGAGTTTCGCCCAAACTTTAAATGCTATTGGTCAAAAAACCAGTGGTATTGCAAATGCAAAAGATTTTGCAGAAACTTTCGATTTCATACAAGAAGGTATCAAAAGTGATAAAATTTGTGCAGGTCACGATATTTCCTCTGGAGGACTTATTACTTGTTTACTTGAAATGTGCTTCTCAACTCAATATTTGGGAGCAGAAATCGATTTAAGCGAATTAGGTGAAGCTGACTTTGTCAAGTTACTCTTCGCAGAAAACAGCGGTATCCTTGTACAATTAACAGCAGATTCAGAACACTGGATTAAAGATTGTCCTATTCCTGCTATTAAAATTGGTCAATTCCGCAGCTCAGAAACTTTAGCGATCAAAAATAACAGCGTAGAAATGGGCATACCTGTGGCGCGATTTAGAGATTTTTGGTATACTACATCCTACCGAATGGACGAGTTACAGACCGCAAATGGCCTTGCTAAAGATCGTTTTGACAATTACAAAAATCAGCCTCTACGCTATACGTTTCCAATTGATTTTGACGGTCAAATTTCTCCAAAACCTCAGCATAAACCCCTAGCTGGAGTTTTGAGAGACAAAGGGAGTAATTCAGAAAGAGAAATGGCCAATGCACTTTATTTAGCAGGCTTTGAAGTTAAAGACATTCACATGACTGACTTGATTTCTGGAAAAGAAACGCTTGAAGACATCCAACTTTTAGCGGCTGTAGGAGGGTTTTCGAACTCTGATGTTCTCGGAAGTGCAAAAGGTTGGGCTGGAGCTTTTAAATTCAATGCGAATGCGCGTGCTGCCTTAGATGCGTTTTTCAATAGACCTGATACACTATCTATTGGGATTTGTAACGGTTGCCAACTTTTTATGGAACTCGAACTGATCTATCCAGAACACGAAGTTCACGGAAAGATGATACACAATAAGTCAAATAAACACGAAAGCAACTTTATCGGGGTGAAAATTGAGGCGAACAAATCTGTGATGCTCTCAAATATGGAAGGATGTGAACTAGGGGTATGGATTTCTCACGGTGAAGGAAATTTCAGACTGCCTGAATCTGCTGATAGCTATAATGTGGTGGGTACTTACAGTTACGAGGCTTACCCTGCCAACCCAAATGGCAGTGATTTAAATGCAGCCTTGCTCTGCGATGCGAGCGGGCGTCACTTGGTTTCTATGCCTCACATGGAGCGTTCTATTTTTAGTTGGAATTGGGCGCATTATCCAGATAGGGACAATCATCAAGTATCACCTTGGATCAAAGCCTTTGAAAACGCACGAAACTGGATTTTAAATTCTTAGTGATTATCCTTATTTTGCATAGAACTAACACTATGCGAACATGTCAACGATTACTAGATTATTCGACTTCATTTATTATCAAGAACAAAACAGTCCTTTAGAAAAATGTCTTTCCACCAAATACGACGGTGTTTGGAAGTCATTAAGCACAAAGGAGGTCATTGACCATGCTAATGCTGTAAGCCGGGGTCTTATCAATATTGGAATTGAACCCAACGACAAAGTTGCGATGATCTCAATGACCAACAGAACAGAATGGAGCATTTTTGACATTGGAGCATTACAGGTGGGTGCACAAACGGTACCTATTTACCCCACGATATCCGAGGACGACTACGCCTATATCTTGAATCACAGTGAGTCTAAAATCGTTGTGGTTTCTTGCCAAGAGGTGTTAGATAAAGTACTTAAAGTCAGTAACGAGCTCAAAACTGTAAAAGAGATTTACAGCTTCGATCAGCTCGAAAATTGCACGCACTGGAGCGACATTTTAGACAAAGGAAAAAATATTGCCGAACAAGAAGAAGTTGAAAAAAGAAAGGCAGCTGTTGCAGAAGAAAATTTAGCCACTATAATATATACCTCGGGTACCACTGGACGCCCGAAGGGTGTGATGCTTTCGCATAGCAATATTGTTCAAAATGTACTCTCTGCTGAAGAGCGTGTTCCTTTTGTGGATGGGTCTCATGCCTTGAGTTTCCTTCCGTTATGTCACATTTTTGAGCGGGTTATTTTATACATCTACCAATACTGCGGTGTAAGTGTGTATTACGGTGAAGGCTTAGATAAGATCAGCGAGAATATCAATGAGGTCAAACCAATGATCATGACGGTAGTTCCAAGACTTTTGGAAAAAGTTTACGACAAGATTGTGTCAAAAGGAAAAGACCTCACCGGTGTAAAGAAAAATTTATTTTTCTGGGCAGTGTCTTTAGGATTGAGATACGAGCCATATGGCCAAAACGGATGGTGGTATGAAACCAAACTAAAACTGGCACGAAAGTTAATTTTCAGCAAATGGCAACAAGCTCTTGGAGGAAATTTAGACCTATTAGTTTCAGGAAGCGCAGCCCTTCAGCCAAGATTAGCGCGCGTTTTTGGAGCCGCTGGAATTCCAGTTATGGAAGGATACGGACTCACCGAAACTTCTCCTGTTATCAGTGTAAACGATGAACGTAATCGAGGTTGGAAAATCGGAACGGTCGGTAAGGTCATATCTGGTTTAGAGGTTAAAATCGCAGAAGATGGAGAGATTTTGTGTAAAGGTCCTAACGTAATGATGGGTTACTACAAAGACCCCGAGAAAACAGCCGAGGTAATCGTAAATGATTTCTTTCACACTGGAGATATAGGTGAATTTGACACCGATGGATTCTTGAGAATAACAGATCGTAAAAAAGAAATGTTCAAGACTTCTGGAGGAAAGTATGTTGCACCTCAACTCCTTGAAAATAAGTGTAAAGAGTCCTTCTTCATAGAACAAATAATGGTCGTAGGAGAAGGTGAGAAAATGCCCGCTGCACTTATACAGCCTAACTTCGAATTTGTTTCAGATTGGGCGGTCAAAAAGGGAATTTCTATTCCGAGCGACCCAGCGGAATTGGTAAAAAATACAGATGTGATCAACAGAATTGCTGAAGAAATTGAAAAAGCCAACGAGGCTTTTGCCAAATGGGAGAAAATAAAACAATTCAGACTAACTCCCGAGGTTTGGAGTATTGATCTTGGTCACCTCACACCCACTATGAAGTTAAAACGTAAATTCATTAAAGAGCGCTATATAGATCTCTATAATGACATTTATAGCGAATAAAGACTCGCTTTAAAGATTCACTACAAACTTATTGAATTAAATACCCCCCAAGATAAGGCTAGTTGCTGGAATCTCGAGGGGGTACATATTTTATAAGAGGCATTATTTTTATATAGTTAGTTAGGTGCTTGAGAGCAAAAAAAGTCAATAACGCCTTATTTTGTTAATGTAGGTGTTTATTTAATTGAAATTAAATTCTGTTTAAGCTGATGTAGCAGTTGCACGACCAACATGAGGATGAAGTTCTTGTAAAAACTTATTTTTCGTGCTTTATAAATACTTTAAAAACCATTTGATGAATTAAAAGTTTTTGCTCAATTATTTTCATTTTTTATTTCGGATAAAAATACTATGCATGCATAATATTTTGTATATTTGAGTGTGTCTGATAGCATTCAAAATATTACCCTGGATCACGCGCTTAGAGCTACTTGGCAAAGTATCTCAAAAATGTATAACGAAATGGCCAAACCTTATGGGGTGACTATGGCTGTGGGACTTACGCTTTTAAACCTAGATCCTAAAAATGGTATATCCAGCACCGCGCTCGGCCCTATGATGGGAATGGAATCCACTTCACTCTCCAGGCTTATCAATAACCTTGAAGATTTAAATCTCATTGAACGAAAACAAAACCCAGTCGACAAAAGAGGTGTACATATTCATCTCACTTCTCTTGGTTTGGAAAAACGAGATCTAATCAAAGAGCACGTTCTGAATTTTAATCAACGTGTAACATCTAAATTGAGTGCAGAAGACATTAAAGGTTACTTCAAGACCATTGAAATGCTTGAGAATGTATCTTCAGAAATAAAATCAACTCTAAATCCCGAATAAGAATGAAAACAAAAAGACGGATTAAAAAAGTAGCAGTCATTGGCTCCGGAATAATGGGAAGCGGTATTGCCTGTCATTTTGCCAACATCGGCCTCGAAGTGCTGCTTTTAGATATTGTTCCTAAATCGCTTAATGAAAATGAAGAAAGGCAAAAGCTAAGTCTTTCAGAGCCTAAAGTCCGCAATCGAATTGTACGGGAATCTTTGGAGAAGGCCGTTAAATCAAAACCAGCTCCGCTATATCATCCAAGCTTTAAGAACCGCATAAGCATAGGGAATTTAGAAGACGATTTATCTAAAATCGCCGATGTGGACTGGATTATTGAAGTTGTTGTAGAGCGTTTGGACATTAAACTTCAAGTTTTTGAACAAATAGAACAGCACAGAAAACCAGGAACACTGATAAGCACAAACACTTCTGGGATTCCTATTCAGCTCATGTTAGAGGGTCGATCTGATGACTTCAAAAAACACTTTTGTGGAACACATTTTTTCAACCCCGCACGCTATTTAAAATTATTCGAAATCATTCCGTCTGAGCATACTTCAGACGAAGTGATCTCATTCTTTACCTTATTTGCGGATAAATTTTTAGGAAAAACACCTGTAGTCGCAAGAGACACTCCAGCCTTTATCGGAAATCGAATAGGTATTTTCAGTATTCAGAGTTTGTTCCACACGGTCAAAAAGCTGGATATGAGCGTTGAAGATGTGGACAAACTAACCGGACCACTTATAGGCCGTCCGAAATCAGCGACCTTCAGAACTGTGGATGTGGTTGGTTTAGACACGCTTGTTCATGTAGCCAATGGCATTAGTGAGCATTGTCCAAATGATGAACGTCACAGCGTTTTTGAGCTTCCTGCCTTCATCGAAACCATGATGGAGCAAAAATGGTTGGGAAGTAAAACAGGCTCAGGTTTTTACAAAAAAACCAAGAATGAAGCTGGTAAGACAGAGATATTATCTTTGGATCTTGACAGTCTCACCTACACAAGTCAGAAAAAATCCAAGTTTCCCATTTTAGAAAAAACCAAGGGAATAGACAATGTGATTGACAGATTCCCAATACTCATAAGTGGTGACGACAAAGCGAGTCTATTCTACCGAAAAAGCCTTGGTGAACTCTTTGCTTATGTCTCTCACCGTGTAGGTGAAATTACAGATGCCCTTTACAAGATTGATGATGCGATGAAAGCAGGATTTGGATGGCAACACGGACCTTTTCAGATATGGGACGCTATCGGCTTTCAAAAAGGAATCGAACTCATAGCAGAAGCAGAGCAACAAGCTGCAGACTGGATTACATCAAAAGCTGATACTTCATTCACTTTTTATCAAGTTAAAGAAGGCCTAACCTATTACTTTGATCAGCAAAGCGATGCCTTTGTCAAAAAACCAGGTGCTGATGCCTTTATCATCTTAGACAATATCAGAGAAAAGAAAACCATTTTCACCAATAGTGAGTGTGCTATTCAAGATTTAGGTGACGGAGTACTAAATATGGAGTTCCAATCTAAAATGAACACCATAGGCGGTGATGTATTAGCTGGTCTCAATAAGGCTGTAGATATTGCAGAAAAAGAATACGAAGGCCTAATCATAGGTAATCAAGGAGAAAACTTTTCAGTAGGTGCCAATATTGGCATGATCTTTATGATGGCGGTTGAACAAGAATACGAAGAGCTCAATATGGCCATAAAGTATTTTCAAGATACCGTGATGCGTATGCGATATTCTTCAATTCCAACTGTGGTTGCCCCTCATGGACTCACCTTAGGTGGCGGATGTGAATTGAGTATGCATGCAGATTCTGTGGTTGCTGCAGCAGAGACCTATATTGGGCTCGTTGAATTCGGCGTAGGTGTTATTCCTGGTGGAGCTGGATCTAAAGAAATGACATTACGAGCCGCTTCTCATTTCAGAAAAAATGATGTTGAGCTCAACGTATTGCAGGAGTATTTCATGAATATCGGAATGGCTAAGGTGGCGACCTCTGCCTATGAAGCGTTTGATATTGGTGTCTTACAACAACACAAAGACCTTATTGTAGTCAACAAAGACCGACAAATTGCTGAAGCCAAAAAAAGAGTGCTCAGTTTCGCTGAAAAGGGATACACCCAGCCCATTCAACGCAAAGATGTCAAAGTTTTAGGTAAACAAGCCCTGGGTATGTTCTTAGTAGGAATAGACGGAATGCAAGCCGGAGGTTACATCAGTGAACACGACAAAAAAATTGCTTCTAAACTGGCTTACGTAATGTCTGGAGGTGACTTATCCTCTTCTCAAACGGTAAGTGAGCAATACCTATTAGATATCGAACGCGAAGCTTTTCTATCCCTCTGTGGAGAGCGAAAAACCATAGAGCGTATTCAACATATGTTAAAAACCGGTAAACCCTTAAGAAATTAAATTATGCAAACTGCTTACATTGTAAAAGGATATAGAACTGCCGTAGGTAAAGCCCCGAAAGGTGTGTTCCGATTTAAAAGACCGGATGAACTCGCAGCCGAAACCATAGCACATTTAGTTGCGCAAATTCCAGATTTAGACAAAAAACGAATTGATGATGTCATCGTAGGTAACGCGATGCCTGAGGCAGAACAAGGTTTAAACATCGCCCGTTTAATTTCACTTATGGGTCTTGAGACCGATGATGTTCCGGGTGTCACAGTAAATCGATATTGCGCATCAGGCTTAGAGACAATTGCAATGGCCTCAGCCAAGATTAACGCCGGAATGGCCGATTGTATCATTGCTGGAGGAGTTGAGAGTATGAGTTACATCCCGATGGGTGGATACAAACCTACTCCAGACTACAAGGTGGCTGCCGCTGGTAAAGAAGATTATTACTGGGGCATGGGATTAACCGCTGAAGAAGTTGCCAAAAAATACGAGGTCACCAGAGAAGAACAAGATCAATTTTCTTTTCAATCACACCAAAAAGCACTTCGCGCACTTCAAGAAGATTACTTTAAAGATGAAATTGTACCCATTCACATTTCGAACACCTATGTCAATGAGAATGGAAAAAAACAATCCAATTCTTATACCGTTGATCGCGACGAAGGGCCACGCGCAGACACTTCTTTAGAAAAATTAGCGAGTCTAAGACCTGTATTTGCAGCCAAAGGAAGTGTAACCGCTGGAAACTCATCTCAAATGAGTGATGGGGCAGCTTTTGTCATGATCATGAGTGAGAGCATGGTCAAAGAATTCAATCTTGAACCCGTAGCTAGACTTGTGAGTTATGGTACCGCTGGCTTAGCGCCAAAAATTATGGGTATGGGTCCTATTTACGCCATACCAAAAGCACTTGAACGCGCAGATATGAAACTCAATCAAATAGCGCTTATTGAACTTAATGAGGCCTTTGCTTCTCAGTCTCTGGCGGTAATCAAAGAGCTAGATATCGATCCTCAAAAAGTTAATCCGAATGGAGGAGCTATTGCATTAGGTCACCCCTTAGGTTGCACAGGAGCAAAACTTTCGGTCCAATTATTTAATGAAATGCGAAGACAAAAACAGCAAAACCAATACGGCCTAGTAACCATGTGTGTTGGGACAGGTCAAGGAGCTGCTGGAGTTTTTGAATTTATATCCTAAATCGATTAAAAAATGAGTACAGTAAAAACCAGAACAAGAGGCGGACAGTTTATCGTCAAAGAAACGCCAGCCGAAGATGTTTTTTCACTTGAGGATTTAAGTGAAGATCAAAGAATGATTCGAGAAAGTACACTCGAATTTGTAGATCGTGAATTATGGGCGCATTGGGAGCGTTTTGAAAAGAAAGATTACGCGTATACAGAAGAGTGTATGCGAAAAGCTGGAGAACTAGGACTGTTGAGTATAGCAGTTCCCGAAGCATATGGCGGTATGGGTATGGGTTTTGTAACCACCATGCTAGTGTGTGATTACATCTCCGGAGCAACCGGTTCATTCAGCACCGCCTTTGGAGCACATACAGGAATCGGAACCATGCCCATAACCTTATACGGAAATGAGGCTCAAAAGCAAAAATACGTTCCCAAACTCGCTTCAGGAGAATGGTTTGGCGCCTACTGTTTAACAGAACCCGGAGCAGGTTCAGACGCAAACTCTGGAAAAACAACAGCCGAATTATCTGAGGACCAATCGCATTACCTCATCAACGGCCAAAAAATGTGGATTTCAAATGCAGGTTTTTGCAATTTATTTATCGTATTTGCTCGTATTGAAAATGACAAAAATATCACAGGCTTCATAGTAGAAAACGATCCAGAAAATGGCATTAAGTTAGGTGAAGAAGAAAATAAATTAGGAATTCACTCCTCTTCTACCCGACAGGTATTTTTCAGCAACACCAAGGTGCCTGTAGAAAATATGCTGTCCGAAAGAGGTAATGGATTTAAAATTGCGATGAATGCTCTAAATGTGGGTCGAGTTAAACTCGCAGCCGCCTGTCTTGAAGCGCAACGAAGAATTATCAATGAATCATTGTCTTACGCCACACAACGCGTTCAATTTGATAAACCCATCATCGAATTTGAAGCCATTTCATCAAAACTGGCAGAAATGCTTATGTATTGTTACGTAGATGAGTCTGCATCATACAGGGCTGCACATGACATTGAATTGGGAATACAAAATCGTATTGAACAAGGAAAATCTCATCAAGAAGCAGAATTAAAGGGAGTTGAAGAGTTTGTTGTAGAATGTTCTATTCTGAAAGTAATCGTATCTGAACACGTTCAGCGCTGCGCCGATGAGGGTATTCAAATTTTTGGAGGAATGGGCTTTAGTGCAGATACACCCATGGAATCGGCTTGGAGAGACGCCAGAATTTCAAGAATCTACGAGGGTACCAATGAAATTAATCGAATGTTGGCGGTAGGAATGCTCATTAAAAAGGCACTCAAAGGACATGTTGACCTGCTGGGCCCTGCGATGAGTATCAAAGACGAGCTCACTTCTATACCAAGTTTTGAAACCCCAGATTTTAGTGCTTCACTATCACAAGAAATGGACATCGTTAAAAGACTTAAGAAGGTGTTTTTAATGGTTGCTGGAAGCGCCGTAGAAAAATACGGTCAAGATTTAGAAGAGCATCAATCTCTACTGATGAATGCTGCAGACATACTCAATGAAATTTATATGGCAGAATCTGCACTTCTCAGAACATTGAAAAACATTGAAAGAGGTAAGCACAATCAAGACATCCAAATCGCATTATGCGAGATGTATGTCTATAAGGCTGTAGATATTGTAACGGCTAAAGCGAAAGAAGGTATTGTTTCTTTTGCAGAGGGTGATATGCAAAAAATGCTGTTGATGGGGTTAAAGCGTTTCACCAAATACCATCAAATGCCAAATATCATTGAATTGAGAAATAAAGTCGCCTCATATATGAAAGAAAATTCTAAGTATGAATTTGATTCAATGTTTTAACTTTAACCGGTTACAAATGCTGAAATGAGTAAAACAAATTTTAAAGACTTATACAACCCTGCCGGCTTCGCTCAGCAGGGTCTTTTAGTTTTTGAGCTTCTCCAAGACTTTCTGCAAAACGCCCAGAGCGAAGGTTCAAAAACAATAAACTACAGATCTCCAGAAGAAGAACTCGATTTTTGGAAGAATTGGCCCAATGCGCATAAAGAGGCAGCTGATAGTCAAAAAGTACAGGCTTTAATCAGTTCTTTATTCGGGCATACCAATCACATTCATAATCCAAAATATATCGGTCATCAAGTCGGAGCACCTCTTCCAATAAACAGCTTTTTGGGAGCTGCTACAGCGCTGAGTAATAATGGTATGGCCGTCTATGAAATGGGTATGGCGCCCACCGCTATGGAACGTATTGTCACCGACTGGTTGTGTTCTAAAGTGGGCTATGGTCAAAAATCACGAGGATTTTTAACCTCAGGGGGTACACTTGCCAACTTGACGGCACTACTAGCAGCAAGGCGTGCAATAATCGAAGAAGACATTTGGCATACCGGGAGCACAAAAAAATTAGGTGTAATGGTCAGCGCAGAAGCGCATTATTGCATTGATAGAGCAGCGCGTATTATGGGTCTTGGAGACCAAGGCATCATAGGTATCCCAGTAAACAGCAATTTCTGTGCGGATGCAACAAAACTTGAAGAGGTCTATCAAAAGGCTGTAAATGAGGACATAGAAGTATTTGCTATTGTGGGAAGCGCTCCTTCCACAGCTACAGGAAACTTTGATCCTTTAGAAGAAATGGGAGCCTTTGCTAAATCTAAATCCATTTGGTTTCACGTAGACGGAGCTCATGGTGGAGCTGTAGTCTTATCTAAGAAGTACAAACATCTGATGAAGGGGTCGGAGCATGCAGATTCTATTGTTATAGATGGTCATAAAATGATGCTAATGCCGACTTTAACAACTGCCCTACTCTTTAAAAATGGTGACGATGCACACAGAAACTTCCATCAACGAGTAGAGTATTTATTGCACGATACAGAGGAAGAAGATTGGTATAATGGAGCAAAACGAACTTTTGAATGCACCAAGACCATGACCTCTGTCTATTGGTACACCATACTTCAAGTTTATGGCGAAAAGATTTTCGAAAATTTTATCGACAGGCAATTTGATTTGGCCAAAGACTTTATAAAAATTTTAGACGATCACCCCCGCTTCGAATACTTTCTTCCGCCAGACTCGAATATTGTGTGCTTCAGGTATCTATTTGAAGGAAGTCAAGACGAGGTCAATCAAAAAAACAATTCCCTTAGACAACTTCTTTTAGAAGACGGTACTTACTACTGCGTAAAAACAGTTCTGAACGAGACGCAGTTTCTAAGAGTGAGTTTGATGAACGCCACAACTGAAGTGAGTCATCTCAAAGAATTTATAGAATTCACTTATAAGATGGCTCAAAAATTAGTTTGAATCCATTAATTTTAAGAAAAAACGATATGAATAAATTCCTCATTTTTATTGGTCTTATCACTGTCATGAGTGTTCAATCACAGCAAGATCAGCGTATTTACGACATTATTGACGCCATCTCTGTAGAACGAATCAAGAGCGATATCAAAACCTTAGCAGATTTTGGAACTCGACATACACTAAGTGACACCGTCTCTAACACAAGAGGTATAGGTGCGGCGAGAAGATGGATTAAAAGTGAATTTGATAAGATCTCCAATCAATGTGACAATTGTTTAGACGTTTTTTATCAGCATAATTTTATTGCAAAAGGAACGGCCTCTAGAATCGTCAAAGACGTTGATGTGGTCAATGTTGTTGCCATTCAAAGAGGAACAAAATTTCCAAATAGATTCATTATCATGAGCGGTGACATCGATTCGAGAGTCTCAGATCCCACAGACTACACCTCTGATTCACCTGGAGCTAACGACAATGCCTCTGGAATGGCAGGAACCATCGAAGCAGCGCGTGTCTTGAGTAAATATAGCTTTGAGAATAGCGTCATCTACGTTGGATTAGCTGGAGAAGAACAAGGATTATTCGGAGGAAAAGGCTTAGCCGAGTACGCTAAAGAAAAGAATTGGGAAATTATTGGGATTCTCAACAACGACATGATTGGCAATATAAAGGGAGTTGATGGTGTAATTAGTAATAGAGACTTCAGAATATTTTCAGAACCTGTTCCTGCCAATGAAACAGAGCGCCAAAGAAGAGCCAGACGATTTTACGGCGGTGAAGTTGACGGTATATCTCGGCAATTAGCTCGATATATCTACAACAACACCAAGACCTATATGCCCGAAATGAATCCAATGATGATATACCGCCTTGATCGCTTCGGACGCGGCGGTCATCACAGGCCTTTTAATGACTTGGGGTATGCAGGTGTACGAATTATGGAGGCTCACGAAAACTACACCCAGCAGCATCAAGATATTCGAGTTGAAGACGGCATCGCGTATGGAGATGTTTTTGAACACGTGAATTTCGATTACGCAGCAAAATTAACCGCAGTCAACGCCATTAATCTTGCAAGTCTGGCGTGGGCACCTCCTGCTCCAACTGAAGTAGCTATAGGTGGAATTGTTCAGCCCTCAACAAAACTAAGATGGAAATCTTCTACAGCAACGACAGAATATAGAATACACTGGAGAGAAACCACTGCTCCACATTGGCAATACTCTCGAGTAGTTCAAGACACTAATGAAGTGACTCTTGATGGCATCGTGATTGACAACTATTTCTTTGGGGTATCAGCAATTGGTGATAACGGCTTCGAGAGCGAAGTGGTATTTCCAAATAGTATTTTTAGATAAGCCTATGCACAAAACAATTGTTCTTCTCGCCATTTGCCTTGGTCTGCATTTAAACGCCCAAGAATTTACACGACAGGATAGTCTCAGAGGAAGTATAACCAAAGAGCGGATGTGGTGGGATGTCTTACGCTACGATTTAGATATAGAAGTAGACATCGATAACAAATACATTCAAGGTAAAAACATCATGAGTTATAAGGTGTTGGATGATGCAGTCCGCAGAATGCAAATCGATTTACAAATACCAATGCAAATTGATAGTGTGCTGCAAAATGGAATCGAGCTCAAAATTTCAAGAGAAGGCAATGTCTACTGGATTGATTTTCCCAACAAACCAGCGCTAAATACAGAGAATGCTGTTGAAATCTATTTTCAAGGGTATCCAAAGGAAGCGGTTCGCGCACCTTGGGATGGTGGTTTTTCATGGAAAAAAGACGATCTAAATCTACCTTTTATCGCCACTTCTTGTCAAGGGTTAGGCGCGAGTGTTTGGTGGCCCAACAAAGATCATATGTACGACGAAGCGGAATCTTTAAGCATCAGCGTGACTGTGCCTGAAGGCCTTATCAATGTTTCAAATGGTCGCCTTAAAAATGTGGAATACTTCGATGGAAAAGCCAAATACACTTACGAGGTGAAAAATCCCATCAATAATTATGGAGTCAATGTAAATATTGGAAACTATACCTCTTATCAAGAGGTCTATCAGGGAGAGAACGGTCCTCTAGACATTTCTTACCACGTTTTAAAGCAAGATCTTGAAAAAGCCAAACAGCAATTCAAACAAGTTCCCATGATGTTAGAGGCTTTTGAATATTGGTTTGGGCCCTACCCTTTTTATGAAGACAGCTTTAAATTAGTCCAAGTTCCCTATTTAGGAATGGAGCATCAAAGTTCGGTGACCTATGGCAATCAATTTCAAAACGGATATCTCGGCAGAGATTTATCTGGAACCGGTTGGGGTCTTGAATTTGATTTTATTATCGTTCATGAGGCCGGACACGAATGGTTTGCCAATAATATTACCTACAAAGATGCAGCAGACATGTGGCTTCACGAGAGTTTTACCGCCTATAGTGAATCTCTTTATTTAGATTACCATTTTGGCAAAAAAGCGGCTCAAGAATACGTGAGGGGAACTCGAAGATATATCGAAAACAAAGGACCTATTATTGGGTGGTACGATGTAAATCAATCCTCCATAGGCAATGACAAATATTACAAAGGATCCAACGTCATACACACCTTGAGACAGTGGATAGATGATGACAAAAAATTCAGAATGCTTTTGAGAGGTCTAAATAAAGAGTTTTACCATTCAACGGTAACAACTTCTGAAATAGAAGATTACATCGCAGAATTTACCAAGCTACCCTTGGAAGTGTTTTTCAATCAATACTTACGTCAGAGTAATGTGCCTACTTTGGAATATAAAATAGAAGGTAACGAATTACACTTTCGCTATGCGGACGATTGTTTGGATGGATTTGAAATGCCGCTAAAAATATACGTGGCTGAGCAAACCCAGTGGATCTTTCCGGAAAAGAGCTGGAAAAGTGTTACTTTAACTCAAGCAAACGACTTAGGATTTGATCCAAACTTTTACATCAATACAGCACAATTAAACTAACTTATAATACCATAAGAAATGAAAAAAATTAGTCTTTTAATCACCCTACTAACTACAGCCTTCTTTGGTTTTGGGCAGCAACTGAGCATGGATTTGGCCGGAGATTTAAAGCCAAGAAACGTTGGTCCTGCAGGAATGAGTGGAAGAGTAACAGCCATAGATGTTCAACTGAGCAATACAGATGTAATGTATGTAGGAACGGCTTCAGGAGGACTTTGGCAATCTAAATCAGCAGGGATTAAATGGGAACCAATCTTTGACAACGAACTTACCGCCTCTATAGGAGTCGTAAAAATTGACCCTAACAATCCCGATGTGATTTGGGTTGGAACGGGTGAAGGGAATCCTCGAAACAGTTTAAATGGGGGTTATGGCGTGTATAAATCCATTGATGGCGGAAAAAGTTGGACCTCCATGGGGTTAGAAGACACAAGACATATTCACAGAATTCTCATTGACCCATCGAATTCAAACACCGTATATGTCGGTGCCATAGGATCACCTTGGGGAACACATCCAGAGCGTGGCGTCTTTAAAACGACCGATGGTGGAAAATCATGGAGAAAAGTTCTATTTACCAATGAGCAAAGTGGAATTGCAGATATGGTTATGGATCCTGTGAATCCAAATAAAATCATTGCAGCCATGTGGGAGCATAAAAGAGATCCCTGGTTTTTCAAATCAGGTGGTTCAGGCTCAGGAATATACATGACCTATGACGGAGGTGAAAATTGGAAAAAACTAGATGACTCCAACGGATTACCAAAAGGTGAACTAGGACGTATCGGTTTGGCTATAGCTAAAAATAAGCCTGAAATTGTTTACGCCCTTGTGGAAGCAAAGAAAAACGCTTTGTACAAATCTGAAGACGGAGGAGAAAACTGGAAAAAAATAAACGACAAATCGGATATTGGTAATCGTCCTTTCTACTATTCTGAAATATATGTAGATCCTCAAAATGAAAATAGGGTATTCTCGATCTTTACCTATGTAAATGTTTCAGAAGATGGTGGTAAAAACTTTAGCGAACTCATGCCTGCATATGGCGTAGACAATGGAGTTCATCCCGACCACCACGCCTGGTGGATACATCCTGAAGACGGAAGTTTTATGATGGACGGAAATGACGGTGGACTCAACATTACCCGAGACGGTGGTAAAACCTGGCATTTTATCGACAACTTACCTGTGGGGCAATTTTACCACATCAGTGCTGACAACGAATATCCGTATAATGTGTATGGAGGAATGCAAGACAATGGTTCTTGGCGAGGTCCGGCTTATGTCTGGAAGGCGCAGAGTATTCGAAACTCTTATTGGCAAGAAATTGCATTTGGAGACGGATTTGATGTTGTTCCCGATAGAGACGATTCGAGATACGGCTATGCCATGAGTCAACAAGGAAACGTACTTCGCTACGACTGGATGACAGGAAACAACTACGGTGTTCGCCCTACTCCAGAAGATCCAAACACGAAATTGAGATTCAATTGGAATGCTGCTATTGGTCAGGATCCTTTTGACAATTCAACCGTTTACTTCGGAAGTCAATTTGTCCACAAAAGCGACGATAAAGGAACGACATGGAAAATTATTTCTCCGGATTTGACGACAAATGACCCGGAAAAACAAAAACAAAGTGAAAGTGGCGGTCTCACCATGGATGCCACAGGTGCCGAAAATCACTGTACCATACTAGTAATTGAGCCCTCTGAGGTCGAGCCTAATATGCTTTGGGTTGGAACAGATGACGGTAGAGTTCACTTCACAAGAGACGGAGGTATGAATTGGGATGATGTGAGCAAAAATCTCAAAGGACTTCCTGAAGGAAGTTGGATAGCTCAAATCAAAGCTTCAAAGAACAATCCCGGAGAAGCACTTCTAGTGGCAAACAACTACAGAAGATTTGACTACACGCCTTATGTTTATCGCACCAAGAATTACGGTAAAAGCTGGAGTCGCATCGTAGACGAAGACGATGTTCAGAGTTATGCTTTATCTATTATTGAGGATAGCCAAAATCCAAACCTCGTGTTCTTAGGAACAGATGACGGCTTATACCTATCCTTAAACGCAGGAGAGAACTGGCAAAAATACACCAATGGCTTTCCAACAGTATCCACAAAAGATCTTGCTATTCACCCCAGAGAGCAAGATTTGCTTATCGGAACTTTTGGCCGTGCATTATGGGTGATGGATGATATTCGACCACTAAGAGCTATAGCTACAGATCCAGAAATTCTAAATAAAGACTTTCATTTGTTTGATCCGCCGACAGGATATCAGGTTGCCTATCAACAGCCTACTGGAAGTAGATTTGGAGGTGACGCCATGTACGGGGGTGAAAACAAAAAATCAGGAGCAATGATCAGCTATTTCGTTGGCAAGGGATCAGAAGACCTCAAGGAAAAAGACAGTATTAGCTTTGAATTTTTTGATCAAGACCGTTTGATGAGAACCATTAAAATGCCAAGACCCAAAAAAGCGGGTATCCACAGATGGTATTGGCGAATGGATGAAAAAGGTGTACAAAGACCGCGAAGATCTTTGAGAAAATCTAAAGTAGAACCATCAGGAGTGAGCGTTTTACCAGGAACTTACACCATCAAAGGAGCATTAGGTGAAAGCAGCAATGAAACGGCTATAAATGTGGCTTTTGATCCACGATTAACCTATGACGAAGGCGCACTGCGATCTGTTTATAACGCTCAAAAGGAGCTCGAATCACTTACTGCAAGATCAGCTGAAGCCGTTAGACAACTATTGGAATCAAAACAAAGTGCGAATGCGCTCAGTAAACAGCTCCAAGAAAGTGATAAAGAAGGATTCAAAGAGGCCATCAAACAGAGCAAAGAAATCACCAAAGAAATCGACAAACTCGTAGCGATTTTCCTTGGAAGTATTGATAAAAGACAAGGAATCACAAGAAATCCAGAAATAACAGTATCCTCAAGAATAAGTGGAGCCTATCGTTATGTCGCCAGTCGTAAAACAGAAATCAGTGATACTGAAACACGATTAATGCAATTTGCCAAAGACGACTTGAACGAGGCGCTTAAAAAAGTAAATTCATTTTATGAGGAGCAATGGTCAAAATACCAAGAGGATATGATGAAGCTAGAAATCAATCCTTTTAAAGAAGTACAAACATTTAAAACTAAATAATTACAATACTATGAAACATAAGTTCATATTCGGATTAAGTGCGTTACTGCTAATGAGCTGTAACCTTATGGAAAAAAAAGAAAGTGAAACTGAAAAAGTGACTCAAGAAACTGTTGAAGTAGAAGCGCTGAAATTTCAGCTCGAAGCCAAAAGTGAATCTGGTGCAGAGGGAACAGTTAGTTTCACAGAAGAAAACGGAAGTGTTAGACTCAGTGCTAATTTGAGCAATCTCAGCCCAGGAGTGCACGCCATACATTTACACGAAAAAGCAGATTGTTCTTCAGAAGATGGAAAATCAACGGGAGGACATTGGAATCCTACATTCGAGCAACACGGTAGCTGGGGTTCTGATCAAGGTTTTCACAGAGGAGATATCGGAAATTTTAGAGTAGATGAAAACGGAAACGCCACTGTTGAGTTTGAGACCGATTTATGGTGTCTAACTTGTGATGATGAAACAAAAAACATCAAAGGAAAAGCGGTAATCGTTCATCAAGGTGAAGACGATTTAATCTCTCAGCCATCTGGAGCCGCAGGTTCAAGAATAATTTGTGGAGCGATTATTGAGTAGACCTAGAATGTCAAAATATTGGTCTTTACTCGTATTCAGTGCCCTGTTTATGAGCACGCTATCTGGTACTTATGCACAGGACATACAGATGTGGTCTTCATCTTTTGTAGAATCGCAGATTAAATCAAAGTCTACAGCTTCATTAGAAAAAGAACTTTCAGCACTTAAAACGGAGCAGCTCATTGCAAAACTCGCGACAGACCAGGAGAAAAAGTCGTTTTGGATCAATATTTACAACGGCTTTATCATTAAAAAAATAAGAGCCAATCCTGAGTCTTACCAAAAGAGAAGTAGCTTTTTTTCTAAGCGAGACATCTCTATCGCCGGACAGCTTTTTTCTTTTGACGATATAGAGCACGTAATATTGAGAAAACAACAATGGAAATACGGACTTGGATTCGTTAATAAACCCTTTGTTTCAAAGCTTTTCGAAGCGCTAAGTGTTAATAAATTAGATTCTAGAATACATTTTGCGCTGAATTGTGGGGCCAAGTCTTGTCCACCCACTCGTGTATACCAATTAGCGCGAATTGAAGAACAATTGAACACTGCCCAGCGTCATTTTATAGAAAATACAAGCATTATAGGAGATAATAAAGTTGAACTCAGTCGACTATTTTTGTGGTACAAGGGAGACTTCGAATCTAAATCAGCTATTTTAAAGTTAGTTCAACAAAATTCAAGTGAAGATTTAAAATCTGAACAAATCAAGTACAGTCCGTACTACTGGGATATTGATCTTAACAATTATATTCTGGATTGACCTTTAATATACCGTATGGTTGAAAACCCTTTCTATTAACTCATTAAAGTGTTTTACACATGTATATTCCTAATCATTTTAAGATTGAAGACAAAACCATTGTTGAAGACTTTATAAGCACCTACTCATTCGGAACTTTAATTTCTTCTCTTCATTCAACTCGAAATTGGGCTGTACATTTACCCTTTCAATGGCATTCCAAACCAGATGGTATATTGAGTTCTCATCTCGCTATTCAAAACGAATTGGCTATTTCATGGCAAAAACAAGAAACAATCTCTAATGTGCTGTGTATTTTTCAAGGTCCTGATGCCTATATTTCATCAAAATGGTACCAAAAAGAAGACGTGCCTACCTGGAATTACTTGAGCGTACACTGCTATGGTTCAGTGTATAAAGTGCAAGGAGATGAACTTTTACATGACCTTCAAATCATGCTCAATACCTACGAATCTGAGGAGCCCATTTCATTGAGTTCTTACCATCCCAATACCTTGAATCAAATAAAAGGAATATTGGGTTTTCGTTTTCATATTGAAGAAATTCATGCTTCATTCAAACTTTCTCAACACAAAAAACAAGATCACGAAAAAATCTTAGCTGAGCTCGAGGCAAGAGACCATAAATCAAAAGCATTAGCAAAAGAAATGCGTAAATTTTTAAACCAAAAATGACCCTGACGCAGTTACAATATCTAGTCGCCCTCTCAAAGCATCAAAACTTTACTGCTGCTGCTGAGCACTGTTTTGTTACTCAGCCCACATTGAGTATGCAAATTCTAAAACTAGAAGATGAACTTAATCTCAAACTCATCAATAGAAGCACTACTCCTATATCACTGACTTCAGCAGGAAAAAAGATAGTCCGTCAAGCAAAAATCATATTACGTGAAGCTGATCGGGTTAAAGACATCGCTAATCAAGAAATCGATTATGTAGGTGGAGAATTCAGATTAGGTGTAATCCCTACGATTATGCCTACCCTACTGCCCTCATTTTTAGCCTCATTTTCAAAAAAATATCCAGAAGTCAAACTGATTTTAAAAGAAATAAACACCTCTCAAATAATTAGAGAACTACATGAAGGTCAAATTGATGCAGCTATTGCCGCTACGCCATTACACGAAAAAAAGATCATTGAAATTCCACTCTATTACGAGCCGTTTGTAGCCTATATTCCAAAAAAACACAAGCTTTCTTCTAAAAAGCTTATTGACGCCAACGATTTAAACCTTTCAGAGGTGCTTTTATTACAAGAAGGGCACTGTTTTAGAGATGGCGTAATCAATCTTTGCAAAGCCAGCTCCGCAGAAGAAGCCAACAGCTTTAGCATTGAAAGCGGGAGTTTTGAGACCCTTATTCAACTCTGTGACAAAGGACTAGGAATGACATTGTTACCCTACTTACACACGCCGAATCTCAAGAAAAAACAGAGACAAAATCTCATTCAGTTCAGCGCACCAGCACCAGCACGAGAAGTCAGTTTAATTCATCACAAAAGCGAATTGAAGATGAAATTGATCAAAGCCCTTGAAAAAGAAATAAAAACGAAAATAAAGGGAGCGGTTCATCTCAAAGATGTACAAATAATTAGTCCGCTGTTAAAGTAAAAATGCCGCTTGAGCGGCATTTGAAATCAGTTAAACATTAATAAACTAGGTTGTAATTGCGGTTTGTCGACTATAAAATCTTCAATCCATAAACGCAACTCTTCCTTTTCATACGGTAGTAATCTCAATAATGCTTTTTTAACTTCTTTAGAAAAAAGTTGAGCATCAAAGCTTACTTTTTTTAAAACCGTTTTGGTATATTCAAGCATTGCTCTGGCCATGAAAAGAGGTTTTATTGTTAGCAGATTAAAAGTAAAACGAATTTCTATTGCTAATTGAGAATACTTCGTTAAAGAATACCATTATCATGTTAAAAAAATTAACATTACTTCTTTTTTCAAGTCTATTATTTTCTTGTGTTTCGCTGAAGAAGCATTATCTAAATACAGTGGGCACACAAAACCATACAGGAGCTCTTATTTTCAATCAAAACAAGGGCAAGGTGCTCTTTGAGCACAATTCTGAAACGCATTTCATTCCGGCGAGCACACTCAAATTAGTTACTGCGCTGATCACCAAACAAGTACATCCAGATTACATTCCACTTGTTCTATATAATACTCAAGGAGATAGTTTACATATAAAACCAACGGGAGACCCTACCCTATGGCATCCTAAACTTCATCAAAATCAATTTGATTCTCTAATAGAAGCACATGAGCATTTAATAATCCATTTAAATGATAAAGAAACGGTCTCTCCATATGCTCCTGGTTGGTCTTGGGATGATTACGACAGGTATTATTCTGCAGAACTCAGCATCATGCCTATCGCAGGCAATCAGGTCTATATAAACCCTTTAGACAGCTTAAATTCAAATGTTTATCCTGATTTTTTTAAAGACAATGTTCGTGTAGAAGCTGAAGTGCCTAAATTTAGAAGAGCAAAAACTAAAAATGAATTTGTTATTGCTGCCTCGCAAAAAGACAGCCTCTCTATTCCATTTATTTACAACAAAATCGATCTGAGCGGGCTCATCAGTGCACTAGGTGCAAAAGATGTTCAGATTACCACTGAAAGTGAGATGACCACAACATGGACTACTCTTAAAGGAATTGAATCGGATTCTATAATTAAATACATGCTTGAAAAAAGCGATAATTTCTTAGCAGAGCAGATGTTATTGCTCAATTCCAAGCATTTATACAATTCATTTGAAATTGATAGTTTAATTCAAAATCAAAAAAAAGAACTCGGAATAAAGGGTCGATGGGTTGATGGTTCTGGGCTCTCAAGATATAACCTCATCAGTCCAAAAGAGCTAACTCAGGTTTTAATACAATTTAAAAAGGAAAATTCCTTGGCATACATTCAAAAGATTTTACCAAAGCGAACACTTAGTATTGATAATACCAATGTACATTTTTATGGAAAAACAGGCTCTATGTCTGGGGTCTACAACTACGTCGGCCTAGTGCAAACCAAAAAAAAGAACGAGGTTTTTTTCGCCTTATTTCAAAACAATGCACTTGAGGGCAGAGTGCTCAGAAGAAGGCTTAACGCCTATTTAAAGTGGGTTTACCTTCACTTTTAATCAGATGCCGTCGCCATCTAAAATGTTGCCTAAACCACCTAAAATACTACCCTCTCCCTTTCGGCTTCCTCCGGCATGAGGCACTGCAGCAAATACGCGACTCGCTAATCGACTAAAAGGCAAGGACTGAATAAATACCGTGCCAGGCCCTTTAAGGGTAGCAAAGAATAATCCTTCTCCACCAAAAAGGGTGTTTTTAATTCCTCCTACAAATTCAATATTGTAGTCTATGTTTTGGGAGAAACCTACGATACATCCTGTATCGACCTTCATCACTTCACCAGGCGCCAGTACTTTATGCGCTAAAGTTCCTCCTGCGTGCACAAAGGCCAGGCCATCTCCTTCGAGTTTTTGCATAATAAAGCCCTCACCTCCAAAAAATCCTCTTCCAAGTTTTCTTGAAAACTCAATTCCCACAGAAACGCCTTTAGCAGCGCATAAAAAAGCATCTTTTTGACAAATGAAGCGATTGCCGTGCTCTGACAAATCTATAGGAATTATTTTTCCAGGATAAGGTGATGCGAAACTGACCTTACGTTTGCCCGTTAGATTATTTAAAAAAACGGTCATAAACAGGCTCTCACCTGTTATTAATCGTTTACCTGCTGAAAATAATTTACCCAAGACCCCAGAATCTTGTTGACTTCCGTCGCCGAATATGGTGTTCATTTCTATGCCTTCGTCCATCATCATAAATCCTCCAGCCTCTGCAATTACGGCCTCTTGCGGATCTAATTCAATTTCTACATATTGCATTTCTTCACCGTAAATCTCGTAGTCTATTTCGTGTGCATTCATTGAAGTATATTTTTAATTCTGCTTTTGTAAAACTTTATAACTCAACTAAAAGTAAAAACTAAATTTCATTTGAAGACCCTAATTCTTACTCAGAAATAAAAATTGAGACTACCTTTAACTTGAAAAAGAAAATTGAAATGGCTTTGAAAAAAAACCTTGGCTTCATTGCTGTGGCCTTACTTTGCAGTTGCTCTAAAAAAGAAACTCCCGTAATTACAGATTCGTTTGACCCATGTGAAAATAGAATTTGTGATTTTGTGCCACTAACTTTTACTTCAGAAACTGTTTATTATCAGCAGATTAACACTGACGCCTGCGTAGAAAATGAAACGAATTATCCCAACAAAATAGGAAAATTCAGCAGCTCAAACCTCATCTCTATCGGCTGGGATTTTTATAATCCCTCTAAGGACGAATCAAGCACTATCGCCGTTCAACTTCTGAATTATGAAAAGGTCATTGGCTTTGGCGAAACCGTTTTGATCGAAGGCAGTACACCCTTTTTTCATGTTTACACCAATCTTTCTTTTGCTCCAGATGAGTTCTTTAAAGGCAATTACAGCATTCAATTACTTATCAATGATCAGGTCATCAATGAAATTAGCAGTTTTAACAATACCTGGGTTTCTCAAGGCATTAGCAGCAGCTTTAATGACATTCCATACGATTACAAGGGTAATAGAGGTGAATCTCCTCTAAGGCTTTGGATTGAAGATCAGCGAGATGATTTCAGTTCATGGTGTTTGAATTAAATCAAGAGAACACTTAAGTTGTTTTTAATTTCAGAGACCATTCAAACTTAAAGGTACAGACGAGCTCACCTTGCTCGTTATATCCATTGGAGACCAATTCTATTTTTTTCGGCTCATTATCTTGAATTAACTGCTCGAAGAGTTTTTTAATGCGGTCTCCCACCTCACAGGTAAATACAATCTTACCCACAGCTTTTTTATAGAAAAAACCCTGATTTTGGGTGACAAGCATTGAGGCTTTTACCTCATTATTTTTGATGGCCTTCATTAAAAGAATACCTGTTGAGAGTTCAGCGGCCATTCCCAAAACGGCCCAAAAAATAGACCTAAATGGGTTTTGATTAAACCAGGATAATGTCACTGTTGTTTTAGCGCAATCATCAGAAACGCTCAAAAATCGTACACCTGCAATCCAAGCAATGACCAATTTTGAAAATAAAAAATAATGCAGTTTCGTAAGATTCATAGGGAATAATAAAGGTTTGAAGATATCATTCTTTAAGCTAAATAAAAAATTATAGTACTATGTATTGCATAATACTAAATAAAACATATATCTTTGTATCAAATAGTAATTCATCAATCAATGAAAATTGAAAATACAAAGGCGCAAATGCGCAAAGGAATTTTAGAATATTGTATTCTATCAATTCTTCAAGAACATCCCCTGTATGCTTCTGAAATTTTGGCCAGACTCAAAGAAGTCAAGTTACTCGTCGTTGAGGGCACTTTATACCCTTTACTTACTCGGCTTAAAAACGCTGAAATACTTGAGTATAAGTGGGAAGAGTCAAAATCAGGTCCGCCGCGTAAGTACTACAACATTACACCGAAAGGAGCCTCTTTTTTAGCAGAACTTCACCAGACCTGGGGAGAATTAAAACAAGCAGTCAATAACGTTACAAAAAATCATTATGAACAAAACAGTTAGTATCAACTTATCTAATTTTCACTTTTTTATAGACGAGGAAGCCTATAAAATATTAAAGTCATACCTCGACCGCATTAAAGCATCTTTTGCGAAAGAACAAGGTGGTGACGAAATTTTGCAAGACATAGAAAGTAGACTTGCAGAACTCTTTAATGAACATCTCAATGACAAAGCACAAGTTATTACCCTTAAAGAGGTAAATGACGTCATCGCTATTATGGGTGAACCACAAGAATTTGAAATCGATGAAGAACCTGCCGATGAAAAACAATCAAAACGGGTTGATCACAAAAAACTCTATCGCGATGGAGAAAACGAATATATCGGAGGTGTCTGCGCCGGACTTCAGCACTATTTAGGTATTGATGTTGTTTGGATTCGTGTGATTTTCTTACTAGCGCTCATTTTTGGATCGGGTGTTGGCTTTATGATTTATATCATTTTATGGATCGTAGTTCCTGAGGCTAAAACCACAACTCAAAAACTCGATATGATGGGAAAGCCTATCAACCTCGACAACATTGAAAAGAAGGTGAAAGAGGGATTTGAAGAAGTCGAAAAAAAGGTTAAGAATGTTGATGTTAAAGAGGTAGAAAATGTAATCAAGCACAATTCATCAAAGTTTTTTAAGGTTTTAGTCTCCGCACTCTCTAAAATCGCCCAAGTTTTTGTCAAATTTATAGGTGTAATTCTCATTATCACTGGGGCTTCAGGTATCGCTGCTGCATGCATTGGACTTTTCACTTGGAGCATAATAGATCAAATGGATACCATTGGATTTGACCTTACTCAAATTTTTAACCAATTGGGCTATCAACTCGCTTGGATTTCAATCGCTGTATTCTTTTTAATCAGCGTACCAATGTACTATTTTATACACTTCGGTATGAGAATACTGAGTAGCCGTTTTAAAGGACATAAATTACTGGTGCACATTATATTAGCTGTACTGTTTTTTGGGTCAGTCTTGTTTTTATCTCTACTCGGAATTAAAGAAGTACAGGAACAGAAAACCCTTGCAGAAGTTAGTTCAGTTGAACTTTTGCAAACTCAAGCAACAGACACTATTTCATTTGAAATGCTCAATAATCACAGGAGTCTTGATTGGGATGAGGATTTTGATTTGAATTTTGATGACGTCGAGATACGCATTGATAAAGACAATAATGGATTTCTTTTTTCCGAAGAAGTAAAACTGACTTTCGGAGCTGCAAGAAACAATCAAAACCAAATTAATATTGTCAAAACTGCCAGGGGAAAAAATAAGGCCTTAGCTGAAAAACGGGCTGAAAACATTGACTATCAAATTGAATCAAACTCAAGTATCACAGTGATACCATCATTTTTCACCTCACCCATAGAAAACAAAATTAGAGGTCAAAAATTAAAACTAGGCGTTCAATTAGCTCCCAACACTTTTTTTAAGATCAACCAAAGAGTATATAATCAAATCACTTATCAGAATCGCAGAAAACTTGGTCTAACAAGAGATGAGATGATTAATCATACGCTCTTTTTCAACGATGCATATGAGTTAGAATGTGCAGATTGTAATTAAACTTCTAGTGCCGCTAAGTAGCGCTCAGCATCAAGGGCTGACATACAGCCAGTTCCTGCTGCTGTAATTGCTTGGCGGTACTCTTTATCTTGCACGTCACCACAAGCAAAAACGCCCGGTATATTTGTATGGGTAGAGCCTTCTTTAGTGAAGATATAACCTGAATCATCCATGTCAATTTGATCTTTGAAAATTGATGTGTTTGGGGTGTGACCAATAGCTATAAACAGGCCTGTAATTTCAATTTCACTCGTTGTTTGATCTTGATTGTTGATTAATCTCAAACCTTCAACTACTTGATCTCCTAAAACCTCCTCTACCTCAGTATTGTATTTTATTTCAATGTTGTCAATGTTATTAACGCGATGTTGCATGGCTTTTGAAGCTCTCATCTCATCTCTTCGAACCAACATGGTCACCTTTGTACAGATGTTAGACAGATAAGAGGCCTCTTCAGCAGCAGTATCCCCTGCCCCAACAATAGCAACCTCTTGCCCTTTATAGAAAAAGCCATCACAGACCGCGCAGGCAGAGACACCTCCTCCTCTTAAGCGCTGTTCAGAAGGAAGTCCCAAGTATTTTGCTGAGGCTCCTGTAGCGATTATCACAACCTCTGCTTCTATGGTATGATTATCGTCAACGGTTAAAATGTGCTTACCTCCAGCCTCTTTCGAAAAATCAACAGCAGTTACGCGTCCAATGCGCACTTCAGTTCCAAAACGTTCAGCTTGTTTTTGCAACTCCACCATCATGGTAGGCCCGTCAACACCATCTGGATAACCGGGAAAGTTGTCTACTTCTGTTGTTGTGGTCAACTGACCCCCAGGCTCCATTCCAGTAATAACCACCGGCTTCATATCGGCTCTTGCTGCATAAATTGCCGCAGTATAACCCGCAGGTCCAGATCCTATAATTACTGTTTTTAATTGTTCCGCATTCATCTCGTGCTCATTTGTAATTTCTAAGCGATAAAAGTAATAAACAAGGCTCAATTGTAATGTGAAAAGTTATCAACCCTGTTTTAACGATTTACATAATTTGGCTGAGCTCAATAAGTGTGGTTCAAATCAAGGTTTATCCACTAAAATTTCCTGTGCAACACATCTTCAGTACTCGACTTTTCTTACATCATTAAGTAGGGCAATTTTCATTAAAAATTAAAATTAAAAATTTTGATGATTTACTGTAAAATACTGTAAATGAGAGCTTAATATTTTTAATTATGCTTTTGTTTACAGAAAATAGAATAATTTTTTTGAAGTTCAAGCTAAAGAATTCACCTTCACTTTTCCTACGAACCAAATTAATCTAAAACATGAAAAAAATCTTCTTTAGCGTCTTTACATTCGTTTTCGCAACAGCTATGGCGCAAGACAACAATTCAGCCGTATCTGTGTCATCGAGTAATATGAATACGACTAACATTGCACAGGTCGGGTCAATTAACGATTCTGAGGTCATAATATCGAATGCCTCAAACATGAACAGTATTAATTTGGGTCAGTTTGGCAATGAGAACGACTCTGAAATTGAAATACAGGATAATTCGGGTCGAAATACCGTTGTAGCCATTCAAAGAGGTAATTACAATAAAATCAGAATGAAGGATTCTGATGGAATTCAAAACGATTCAGATCGAAACTTAGTTGACCTTAGACAACGCGGAAATTATAACGAAATTGAGATTGAAATAGAAGATGATTCAAATAGAAATGTGGTATATCTGCGCCAAGTAGGAGACTACAATAAATCTGATGATATTGATGTTCAAGGGGGTTCAGATCGCAATATGGCAACTATCCTGCAACGAGGAGATTTTAATCGCGCAACAGCTGACTTCTGGCAAGATTCTGACAACAATATGAGTTACCAAAGACAAATTGGCGATTTTAATAAATCTGAAATTGATTTTTATGATTCCAACCGAAACACAGTTAATGCAATTCAAAGAGGAGATCAAAATGACATAAACATTGATTTAGGAGGTTATGATACCAGTGAATTAGGAAGAGCAGACCGAAATTATATTTCTGCACGACAAATTGGAAATCAAAACAACGTAATCGTCGATGTGGATGACAATTCTGATAACAACACCATTTTAATAGTACAGCGAGGAAACAGCAATGACTCAGATGTCTACATTGATGAAGATTCAAATCGAAACTACGTGAACGTCTTTCAGAAAGATTTAGACAATATGTCTATGGTAGACATTGATGATAATTCAAATCGAAATACCGTTCTGATCACACAAAAGGGTGACGAAAATAGTTCTGAAGTGACTATTGATGAATATTCTAACACCAACTATATTACCGTTTTTCAAAAAGGTGGCGATAACAGCTCTGCCGTAGATATAGGAAAAGAAGACGGTTATTCAAGCAAAAACCTGGTAAATATTGTTCAAAGAGGCTTTGAAAATGAATCAGAGGTAAGTCTTGACGATGATGCTGATCGAAACGATATAAGCGTAAAGCAAAAGGCCGACGCCAATTATTCTTTTGTAAGCGGTGAGGATGCCGACGATAATAAAGTGCGGGTAAGACAATTAGGTGATGAAAATACATCCTTTGTTATTCTGGCTCCAGGTTCAGACCATAACGATATTAAAATAAGACAAACAGGCGATAATAATGCGGCACTATCATGGAATGGCCTTGATTCCGATTACAATACAGTACGAATCGCTCAAGCTGGAGAATACAGTTTAGCTATATCTGCAAATGTTTTCGGAGCTTCAAACAATACCGCAACCATTACTCAAGGTTCTGGAACGCTGGGCAATTTAGCTATCGCTATAGCTGCAGGTAATGGTAATGTGGCATCTATCGACCAAGACGCCTTCATTTACGGTGTGTTGAATGCCGGTGCTACCCTTCAAACAGGGAATCACAATTATGCAGGAGTAACCCAGCGAGGCTCCGTCAACCTGGGACTTGCCATTCAATTGGGAAATAGAAACTGGGCCGGCATTGGACAATTAGGAGCATTTAACTTCAATACTGTCGTTCAACCAGGTAATAGAAATGATGCGCTTGTCGGTCAGGCGGGAATTGGAAACTTTGCTTACACCTATCAAGAAGGAAACAGAAATGATGCGCTTGTTGGACAATTAGGTCTAGGCAACGATGCCAGGACCTTGATGTTAGGTAATCGCGATACTGCCGCTACTTTACAACTTGGCGAAGATCAGTTTAGTCGAATACGATTTGAGTTGAGTTCAGAGAACACCGTCAATGTACTTCAATTGGGAATCGGAAACACCTCTAACGTTTCAATTTCAGGAGGAAGCTTCAACAGCGTTAATATTTTTCAAGCAGGAATATAAAAATTAGGTTTATTTAGGTTTATAAAAAAGTCTCGCGATAAACGAGGCTTTTTTTATTGCTATAAGCAACAGAATAGCCTTAAAAAAAGTAAGAATTATAGTACTTTCTAAGAGAATTTATTTCAGCTTATTTGTAGTCTTATTAACTGTGAATAAAGCCGTTTTAAGCGCTCTAAAAGCCTTTTAATAGCCTTGTGTTCAATGCCTTATTGCTTCAACGAGTAAATTGGTGTTTTAACGTATTTGAAAGTTTTTCTTTGGTTATTTCATTCATAAACTTCATCTTGCTAACACTAAAATCTAAAATGGAATACTATAATGAAAAATTTACTTTTCGGAGCTTTTGCTCTTTTCGTTTCTGTGGCGGTAGCCCAGAACAATGATTCTGAAGTGATTATTGCTAATAGTAATTCGAATGCCGTTACTGTTGCTCAGATGGGAAATTCGAATGACTCTTATGTGAAAATCAGAAAATCTTCTGACGGAAACACTGTTGGTGTTGGTCAGTTAGGTGCAATCAACGATTCAGACATTGTTATTTCTAAAAACTCAGATGGCAATACGGTATCTGCGGTTCAAAGAGGTGTCAATAATGAATTTGATATGCGCGGAGAGGACGGTATTAGAAGAAATTCTGATGGAAACGTTGTCATGTCGCGTCAAATAGGAAATAATAATGACGCTGAAGTCGAAATCGAAGATGGTTCAGACGACAATGTTTTTATGATCTTACAAAGAGGAAATGGAAATTCTATCGATGACAACGATGCAGACGATGATTCAGATTCGAATTACGGATCTATCATTCAAGTAGGTAACAGTAATGAAGCAACTCAAGACTTTAGAGATTCTTCAGACGGAAACATGGCGATGACTATTCAAAGAGGGAATAGTAATGATTCTAACACTGACTATGAAGACAATGCTGACGACAATGAGTCTTACGTAAGACAAAGAGGAAATGGAAACGACGCAGACGTTATGATGAGAAACGATGTTAGCCAAAACTCTGCTACCAGTATTCAAAATGGAAACAGTAATGATGCTGATGTCGAGATTACTGACGGTTCTGATGAAAATGATGTAACAACAATCCAAAGAGGTAATTCAAATGACGCCGACATGGATATTGATGACAGCTCAGACAACAACGAAGTGGCATCACTTTCAGTAGGAAATGGAAACGATGTAGATGTAGATATTGATGATAATTCTGACTCAAATAATGTTGGAACGGTTCAAAGAGGAAATGGAAACGACATTGATGTTGAAATTGACGACTCCTCTGACGATAACACTGTATATATCGTTCAAAATGGAAATGGTAATGAATTCGATATGGATGGTGACGATGGTATAGATGATGATGCAGACAAAAATCATGTTTCAGGTAGACAAGTTGGAAATGGAAACTACGCTGAAGTAGAAATTGAAGATGGTTCTGATAAGAACACTGTTTCTGTTGTTCAAAGAGGAAACGGGAACTCTATAGACGATGTTGAAATTGATAATGATTCTGACAAGAACGTTGTTTCAATCGTTCAGAGAGGTAACGGAAATGACGCTGATACTGAGATAGATGATGAATCAGACAAGAATACGGCCTCAACAAGACAAGTTGGAAATTCAAATGAATCTGAACTTAGACTTGATAACGATGCTAATAAGAATACAGTAGGTGTTTTACAAAGAGGTAATTCAAACTATTCTAGAGTTAGAGTTCTAGATTCAGACAAAAATACTGTGTCAGTTGCCCAGCTTGGAAATAGTAACGATTCTGAATTAAGAATTGATGATGATTCTGACAAGAATACCGTAGGTCTTACTCAACGTGGTAATTCAAACACCTCAGACATTGTTATAGATGATGATTCAAACGGAAATGAAGTGTACGTGCTCCAAAGAGGTAATTCTAATGAATTAGATATGGAAGGTGATGACGGTATTGAGCGTGATTCAGATGACAACTTTGTTCTTGCTGCTCAAGTAGGAAACAGTAATGATCTTGAAGTTGAAATTGAAGATGATGCTGACTATAATACTGTAATTGCTTTACAAATGGGTAATGGAAACTCTATCGATGATATTGAAATAGATGATTCAGATTACAACTTTATTGCCGCTGCACAGGTTGGTAATAGCAATAAAATGAATTTAAATGCTGAGAATAATGCTGACAAAAATGCGATTTTGGCTTTACAGGTTGGAAACTCAAACGAGATTGACGTGGATGTTGATAATGATTCAGATGACAACTTAGTTGCTGTTGCTCAAATGGGTAATAGTAATAATTCTGAAGTAGACATCAGCAATGGTTCAGACAACAATACAGTAAGTAATGCTCAATATGGAGTAAATCATGATTCAGATATTGATTTAGATTATGATTCAGATCATAACTTTGCAAGAGCTGTACAAAGAGGAAATGGACAAATGTCTGTTATTGAATTAGATGACTCTAATGGTAATGATATCATCGTTAGACAAAGATCTTCAGATAACTGGTCAGGTGTTTTCGCTGATTCAGCTGATGACAATAAAGTCAGAGTTAGACAATTTGGTGATGAGAATATCTCACTAGTTATTTTAGCTCCAGAAGCAGATGATAATACTGTTAAAGTGAAGCAAACTGGAGACAATAATGCGGCTGTTTCTTGGAACGGTTATGATTCAGATGATAACACAGTAAAAATTTCTCAAGCTGGAGAATTTAGTTTAGCAATCTCTGCAAACATCATGGGTGCTTCAAACAATACAGCTACTATTACTCAAGGTTCTGGTACTCAAGGTAACCTTGCACTTGCAGTTTCTGCAGGTAATGGAAACGTAGCTTCAATCGATCAAGATGCTTTCATAGAAGGTATATTAAATGCAGGTGTTACACTTCAGTTAGGTAACCACAACTATGCAGGTGTAACTCAAAGAGGTTCATTAAACTTAGGTGGAGTTATCCAATTAGGTAACAGAAACTGGGCTGGTTTAGGTCAACTTGGAGCATTTAACTTCAATCTTGCAGTTCAAGAAGGAAACAAAAATGACGCTTTAGTTGGACAAGCTGGTATCGGCAACTTTGCTTACACACTTCAAACTGGAAACAGAAATGCTGCTCTAGTTGGACAGTTAGGTCTAGGTAACGACGCTAGAACTTTAATGCTAGGTAATCGTGACGCTGCCGCTACACTTCAAATCGGAGAAGACAACTTTAGCCGTATCAGATTTGAGTATAGCTCAGAGAATACAGTTAACGTTCTTCAATTGGGAACTGGAAACACATCAAATGTTTCTATCTCAGGAGGAAGCTTTAACAGTGTTAACGTATTACAAGCTGGAATGTAATTCATTTAGATTTTACACAACCACAATATAGAAAAGCCCTCGCCTAGCGAGGGCTTTTTGCATTTAGCTATACCATTTTTTGTCAAAATACTGTAGGAAAATATGGTACCAATCATCCCATTATTTCCAGGCATCTATACGCCACAAACAAGTCATAAAAACCCTCTAAGGATTTTAAAATCAGAGAATTGATTACTCCTTGAATTTTAACGATTATTTTCTGTTTACATCCATTACTACACGCTTTATTTTAATGTTAACTTAAAAAATGAGATATTCACTATACTAAAATCTAAAATGAAATACTATAATGAAAAAATTACTTTTCGGAGCATTTGCTCTTTTCGTGTCTGTGGCGGTAGCCCAGAATAACGAATCCGAAGTAGAAATTTCATCGAGTAACTCAAACTCGGTAAATCTTCTACAAATGGGAAATTCGAACAAATCTGATATCGGAATTACCGATAGCTCAGATAGAAACAGCATCAATGCTGTGCAACTTGGAACAGATAATGAAATTAAAATGGTCCAAGGAAACGGAGGAATTGATGACGATTCAAACAACAACGTTGTTTTAATTGCTCAAAGAGGTTCTGGAAATGAAACAGAAATTGAAATTGAAGACGATTCCAATAGAAATATGGTTACTTCAATTCAAAGAGGGTCAAACAATGTAGTTCGTGAACTTGAAATCGAAGATTATTCTGATGCAAACATGGTAAGGGCCAAACAAGTTGGTTCTGGAAATACAACAGAAGTAAATATTGGAGATTCTTCTGATCGTAATACCGTTTCTATTCTTCAAAAAGGATCAAACAATGGTTCAGAGGTAGATGTGGAATATTCATCAGATAAAAATGTCGTGTCAATCGTTCAGAAAGGTAGTTCAAATGACGCCGACGAAGTTGATATCAGAAGCAGTTCTGACAAGAATACTGTAAGTGTAAATCAGAGAGGAAGTTCAAACGAGGCTGACGTTGATATTAAGTACGATTCAGATCGAAACTCAGTAAGAGTCTCTCAAAGAGGTTCAAACAATGATGCTGAGGTTGATATTGAAAATTATTCAGACAAAAACTCTGTTTTAATTCTTCAAAGAGGATCAGATAATTTTGCTGATATGGGAGATGATGGAGAAATTGACCAAAATAGTGACAAGAATACTGTTAGAATCGCTCAATTTGGCTCTGAAAATGCGGCTATAGTTGACTTAGACGACGATGCAGACGGTAACACTGTAAAAATCGAACAAAGAGGTTCAGACAACAGTGTAGATATGGGCGAAGATGCTGAAATCAATGATTCTGACGATAATCACGTTAGTATAGGTCAATTTGGTTCTACTAACGATGTTGGCCTCGAAATTAGAGATAATTCTGATGGTAATACGGTGAAAATCGTTCAAAGAGGTATGGAGAATTACGTAGACATGGAAGATTATGGTGAAATTAATGTCGGTTCAGATGAAAACCACGTAAGAGTTGGGCAATATGGTTCTGAGAACGAAGCTATCATTGATTTAGACGATGATGCCGATAAGAACGAAGTACTTGTCGTTCAAAGAGGTTCTGGAAACTTTGTTGATATGGGTGATGATGGTGAAATCAGTGAAGCTGACAAAAACACAGTAAAAGTTCGTCAATTTGGAATGGAAAATGATGCTACTGTTAATATAAATAATGATTCAAATAACAACTCTTTAAGAATTACGCAAAGAGGTTCTGAAAATAACGCAGAAGTTGAAGTGTCAGAGCAATCAGACAATAATACCGTTAAAATTTTCCAAGCCGGTTCAGGTAACTATGCTGATATGTGGGATTCTGACGGTATCAAACGTGGTTCTGATTACAACCATGTAATGATATCTCAAAGAGGAACAGACAATGATTCTGAGGTTGAAATCGAAGATGGTTCTTCTTACAACCAGGTTACGACTGCTCAGGCTGGTACTGAGAATAGTATTGACGATGTAGAAATTGATAACGATTCTGATTACAACTATGTAATGGCTGTACAAGCAGGCTCAAATAATACGATTAGCGATATTGAAATCGATAATGACTCAGATAAAAATGCCGTTATCGCAGCTCAATTAGGTATGAAAAACAGATTAAATGTTAACATAAATAATGATTCAGATTCGAATAAAGTAACGTCAACTCAAGCTGGTGAAAAAAACAGATCTACAGTTAAGATTAATAAAGATTCTGACAGAAATACCATTAACGGTACACAGAGAGGATCTAAAAACAAATCTAACGTAAGTGTTCAACGTTTCTCTGACAGAAATACAGTTAATACTGTACAAAAAGGAAGTGAAAATGATTCAAAAGTAGCAATAGCTAGAGATTCTGATAAAAACTCTGTAAAAACAGTTCAAAAAGGAAGTGGTAATGACTCAGAAGTTGAAGTTGCTGACAGTTCAAATAATAACAATGTAACAACGAAGCAAATAGGTGCAGATAACCGATCTAAAGTTTTTGCTACAGATTCTTCTTCTAAAAATAACGTAACTGTTAAGCAAAAAGGATCTGACAACGCTTCAAGAGTGGCTTTAAGAAACGATGCTGACGGAAACGACGTTACAGTAAGACAACGTGAATCAGGGAACGTTTCTTGGGTTAGAGCAGGAAACGCTGACCATAACTTTGTTGATGTATTCCAAAGTGGAAGCGATAACACTTCAGTTGTATTATTAATGCCTGATGCAGATAACAATACAGTAAATGTTGGACAATCAGGAGACAACAATGCAGCTCTTTCTTGGAATGGTTTTGGTTCTGATAACAACACGGTAAGCATTTCTCAAGCTGGAGAATACAGTTTAGCAATTTCTGCAAACATCATGGGTGCTTCAAACAATACAGCTACTATTACTCAAGGTTCTGGTACTCAAGGTAACCTTGCACTTGCAGTATCTGCAGGAAACGGGAATGTAGCTTCAATTGATCAAGATGCGTTTATCCAAGGTATCTTAAATGCAGGTGTTACCCTTCAGTTAGGTAACCACAACTATGCAGGTGTAACTCAAAGAGGTTCATTAAACTTAGGTGGAGTTATCCAATTA